>Ga0181520_10000026_pt1 | contig 267687 bp, 223 predicted proteins | sample PEATcosm2014_Bin_29_FD_132451 | JGI IMG/M metagenome (GOLD analysis project Ga0181520, IMG submission 132451) | Peatland microbial communities from MTU Mesocosm Facility, Houghton, MI, USA - PEATcosm2014_Bin02_30_metaG | ecosystem: Environmental > Terrestrial > Soil > Wetlands > Peat | place...
AACGCTGCTCGCCATCACCTCGGAATCGTGTTCGCCATCATGTCGGAATGCCGTTCGCCATGACCTCGGAACGGTGTTCGCCATCGCGTCGGAATGATGTTCGCCATGGCTCGGAATCCTCAGAACACCATGAGCCCAAAGAGGGCACAGTCGCGCAAGCCGACCAGCGAGGCGGTATCGATCGCGTCCAGCGGTTCCTGCGCTTCATCCGCGTTCAGCACCGGCGTCTTGCCCTTTTTCACTGTGTACCTAGGGCCGCAAACGGCATGGGCCGGGTTTGCATCCAGGACGTGGCCGACCACCAACCAATCGAAGAGCATCCGGAGCGCGGCCAGGTGCTGCTTAACCGACGGCTTGGAAAGCGCCCCCAGCAGTTCCTCGACATACGCCGCGACGTGAATCGGCTTCACGCCGGCGAGTGCGCCCAGTTCCCTGCTCTCGCACCAATCGGCAAGAGGCATCCCCCTCGATTCCTAAATTGCCTTCTGGATTGTGGTTACGTTCGTAATCGCCCCTGTCCCCACGAATGCAAGCTTACGATTGTTGCGTGTGTGGATATCATGTATATCCATTATATCCATGTCTAATGATCCCGACCTTTGCAAGCAATACACCCGGCCAGCATACCTCGCGATTGGCGATGCTTGGATCAAGCCGAGATCAGAAGGCCCTATATATGTATCGCGCAAGTTCGTCACCCGGCCCAGGGGCCACCGATCGAGAAGCCAACGCTCTGTCGATCAAACCGCGAAAGCGGGGTCATTACCCGAGAGCAGCAAGCAAGGTAGCGCCACGATTTTCGCTCGCCAGATGAACAATCCCGGCGATCGATCAGCAAAAGCGGGTCTTATTGGCAGCGGCTGGACGTGCAACTCAGGCGGCCTTCGGCTGACGGGAACGAGGGATGTTGATTAGAGGCTAAGGCCGGGGACTCGGCTTTCAGAATTAAGAATCCCTTGGCCGGAGTTTAGTACCAAATTCGCAAAAGCGACGAACCACAAGGCGATGGTGCGACAAATGATAATTGATGGAAAGGACTACCGCGGAGTTCAGTGCTCGCAAACAAGTATTGGCGGCCTTTTAGATACGGCGCTTGCAATTGCGGCCGAGAGGCGGGAAACTTTGCAGAGCATGAGAGCTGCCTTTGAGCGCGGTGATGTCGCCGACGCCGTGAGATTTGCACGAAAATTGTGCGGGCTGGACGCAGATGACGAAGCGAGTGATCGAGCTAATTAGGGTATCCACCGAGGGCCAAGCCGCGGCAGATCGGGCCAGCATCCCGGCACAGCGGACGGTAAACCGCCGCACAGCCGAGGTGTATGGTCTGGAGATTGTGCGAACCCTGGAGATGTCAGACGTCTCTGGCGCCGCAGTCTTGCTGGCACCGGAAATGCGACAGATGTTGGAATGGATGCGCTCGCCCGACCTTCACGGGGTTGTCACGAAAGAGTTTTCCCGCCTGATGCGCCCGGAGAATTTCGGCGATTACACGCTGCTGCAGCACTTTGCCGACACAAAGACGCTTTTGTACTTGCCGGAAGGGCCAATCGACCTCAGCAGTAAAATGGGCAGACTTATGGGCGGAGTCCGCGCGCTATTCGCCGGCGTCGAGCGCGAGGAAATCCGAGAGAGGGTTTGGCTCGCTAAGGAAGAGAAGCGGCGCAGGGGGGAACACCCCCAAGGGGCAATTTCCCTGCCGTATGGTGTGGGATGGGAACGCGGACGCGGCTGGTTCTATGAGCCCGAAGCTGAAAGGGTGAGGGCCGCCTACCGGCTTCTTTTGTCCGGGGAGACCAGTTACAGCGAAATCTCGAAGCAGGTGGGAATTGACCGGTATAACCTTCGGGTGATCCTCAAAAACCCGATATATACGGGCTGGCGGGTGATTGACACGAAGCGGGACAGTTCTGCGGCGGGGCTGAGGGTTAAGCCGAACGGACGCCAGGCCGACCGGCCCAAGGTCAAAAGGCGTCCGGACGAAGTAATCAGGCTGAACGTCATCCAAGATGGCCTAATATCGGAACAGGACTTTGATCGGGCGCAGCAGATAATGGCCGCCAAGCGCACAAAGCACTGGAGGTCGCAGCCTTCTTATTCGTCCCCCTACGCCTACCACGGTCACCTGTCCTGCGCCGCCTGCGGCGAACTGGTATACACGTACTCTAATAGCCGTGGTGGCAACTATTACGTTTGCAAGGCAAAGCAGTATCCAAGAGTTGCCGGCCACAAGTGCCTCACGCCCTATATGCGACGGGGCGATCTCGAGCCCAAGCTCGATCGCCTTTTCGGGAAGCGCCTTTCTGACGCGGTCTTCTTGAGAGAGCTGACCCAAGAATGCGAGCGCCGGACGCAGAACGAAGACAGCGCCGCTTCGCTTGTAAGGATTCAGCAGGAAATCGAGAATCTGCGGGCAAAGAAGGAACGCATACTCGAAGCGTTCTTCGATGGCGTGATAAGCGTTACCGAGCGCGATAAGCGCCTTGCGGACATCGGGAGGGACCTAGAGGTCAATCGAGAGCTGATGTCGCGTCAGGCGCCAAGTGTGGCGCTTACAGCCGATGTTTTGGAGCAGCTCTGCTGCGTCTTCTACGAGTGGGAGTTTCTTAACGTCGGCCAGAAGCGGCAGATTCTTGCTTGCACCGTGCCAGACATCCGGGTAGCAAATGGCCAAATCCACGGAATCACCGTCAACCTGCCCCTATCCCGTCAGTGTGAGGTAACCCGCAAGGACAAGGATTCATGGCGGCCGCCAGCATAAAGCGTGCCGGAAAGGTCAACGACATGGAGGCGCGCGCGATACATACGGTTCCATCCTCCAGGGGCTGCCGCATCACCTCGAGGACGTTGCGAGGGAACTCCGGCAATTCATCCATGAACAGCACGCCATTGTGCGCCAGCGACACTTCTCCGGGACGCGGAATCGCTCCCCCGCCGATCAGCCCGGCATCACTAATGGTGTGGTGCGGCGAGCGATAAGGACGCACGCCTACCAGGCCCGTGCCGGAATCCAGCGTGCCGGCCACGCTATGGATCTTGGTAGTCTCCAGGGCTTCTTCGAAGGTCAAGGGCGGCAATATGGTGGGAATGCGCTTGGCCAGCATAGTCTTGCCGGAACCTGGCGGCCCGATCATCAGGATATTGTGTCCGCCGGCGCAGGCAATCTCCAACGCGCGTTTGGCGGTCTGCTGGCCGCGGGCGTCCTTGAAGTCGACGGAAAACTGTTGCGAGGCCGCCAACACCGCCGTGGGGTCCACCTGCACGGGCGCAATACTATTACCCCCATTGATCAACTTGATCACGTCCAGCAGCGACTTCACGGGATACACACTGAGGTGGTCCACCACCGCCGCCTCGCATGCGTTCGCCTCGGGAACCATTAATTTCTGGATTTTGTTGGCGCGAGCGGCCACGGCAATGGGCAGCGCACCCCGTATGCCGCGAATGCCTCCGTCCAGCGATAGTTCGCCGACCAGCACCCAATCCGATACCTCCGTCCGCGTCAGCGCCCCATAGGCCCCCAGAATGCCCATCGCCATGGGCAGATCGAAGCCCGAGCCTTCTTTCTTGAGATCGGCCGGCGCCAGATTGATGGTGATACGCACGGGAGGAATGTCATAACCGCAATTTTTTAGCGCCGCGCGAACCCGGTCTCGCGATTCGCGCACCGCCGCGTCCGGCAAACCGACGGTCGTGAAGCGTTCGTCAGTTGCGTTCCTGACACTGGAAATATCAACTTCCACCTCGATGAGATGGGCGTCGATGCCGTACACCGCCGCACTAAGCGTTTTGAAGAGCATTTCTTTCGCCCTTTTTCCGGAAGTCGCGAAGTATAAAACATTCGCAGGGCAAAAGTCTAAGGAAATGGAACGCAGAGGACGCAATGGACGCAGAGGATTCACAGAACAAGGCAGATGCTTATCCAGGGTTTCCTTTGCGTCCTTTGCGGCCTCTGCGTTCGAAGTTTCCGCACGGAACCCGCAGGTCAAATTTCAAATTTAAAATTTCAAATTTGAAATCCTCGGCGCTATCTTTCCACCGCCAGCGCGACCGCGTTTCCCCCGCCCAGGCAGAGTGCGGCAATGCCCTTGTGGACGTCGCGCCGAATCATTTCGTGGATCAGGGTAACCAGGATACGCGCTCCGCTGGCGCCAATCGGATGGCCCAGAGCCACGGCGCCACCGTTCACGTTCACTTTCTTCAGGTCGAGTCCCAGCTCGCGAGTCACCGCGATGGCGGCCACGGAAAAGGCTTCATTGAGTTCGTACAGGTCAACTTCGTCCGGCGTCCATCCGGTCTTATGCCAGATCTGGCGAACGGCATCGACGGGAGCCATCATCACCCAGGCCGGATCGACACCGCTGGTAGCCTGCGCCACAATGCGCACCAGCGGCTCAAGGCGGAGTTCCTTAGCCGTCGCTTCTCCCACTACCACCAATGCCGCAGCTCCATCGTTGACGCCGGGGGCATTGCCCGCCGTCACCGTGCCATCCTTCTTGAAGGCGGGCCTCAATCCTCGTAGCACTTCGATGGTCGTGTCCTCGCGCGGGCCTTCGTCTTTGGCCATGATCGCGGGCGGCGCGCCTTTCTTCTTGGCTGGAATCTCCACCGGCACAATCTGCTTTTTGAAGCGGCATTCCTTTTGTGCCGCCAACGCTTTGCGGTGTGAGTTCAGAGCGAACTCGTCCTGTTCCTCGCGCGAGATATGATATTTCTCCGCCACATTCTCGCCGGTGATGCCCATGTGATAGTCGTTGTATGCGTCCCAAAGCCCATCGTGGACCATCGCATCCACAATCTGCCCATTCCCCAGGCGATAGCCCTGACGCGCCTGCGGCAAAAGGTACGGCGCATTGGACATCGACTCCATGCCGCCGGCCACCACTATCGCGGCATTGCCGGTCTGGATGGCCTGCACCGCTAACGCCACGGCTTTCAAACCCGAGCCACACACCTTGTTGACGGTCATCGCGCCCACGGAGGAGGGCAATCCGCCACCCAACGCCGCTTGGCGCGCCGGATTCTGCCCCAGTCCGGCGGAGACCACGTTGCCCATAATGCACTCGTTGACCTGCAGCGGATCGAGTTGCGCCCGCTTCACCGCCTCCCGCACCACCACAGCGCCCAGCGCGGTAGCGCTCATCTCCGACAATCCTCCCTGAAACTTCCCTACCGGCGTGCGTACCGCGGAAACGATAACGGGGGATTCGAGTGTTGGCATATCGCACCTCAGAGGCAGTCGTTGGTCTTTGGTCTTTGGTCTTTGGTCGTTGGTCGTTGGCCGGCAAATTCGCAATTGGCAATTGGCGATTGGCTCTGGGGCCGACCACAATAACCGTCTATTGAGATGACAATCTGTGCGAACGCGTTTCTTATTTGGCCGCAATGCACGTCGGGTGGTCGCAACCCAGATTGGGGACCCGCCGGCCGACGACCGACGACCAAAGACCGACGACCGTCTGACGACTGAACTAAAAAATATTACGAATCAAACTTTTTTGAGGTTACGTTCGGAACACTCTCTGAAAAACGAAATCCGCTTGGGCTCGAAGAAGCTCGCGCGCTTCGCATATGCGTTTCACCCGCACTGGTACTGCCTAAAACGCTGCTGTGTTTTTTCCCATGCGGAGAAAATGCATCCCCGATCATGGGGATGCACGGGTTCGATGGCATCAAAGTTCAAGACGCGCTTCACTTTTCACTTGACTTCGTTTTTGAATAACTCTATACAACAACCAATTGCAACAGAACGAACGTTGCAACAAATGGAAGGGAGAATAGAACAATGGCAACGAAGAAGGCTACCAAGAAGGCCGCGAAGAAGACCAGCAAGAAGAAATAATTGCTGCTCCAAACGCTAGGCAAATGGGGGACGCGAAAAGCGTCCCCTGAGTTTTTTGGGGGAAGAATCGCAGTTGGCAATTGGCGATCAGCAATTGGCTCACCCCCGATCACCCCTTGGGTGCCCTCATCATGACTTCCCGCAAAATGCCAGGTCACGCCGCCTTGGCCAATCGCCAATTGCCAATTGCCGCTTTGCTAATGGCCGCTGAACGCCTGCACCACTGCCACCGCCGCGATGGCTGCCGTTTCCGCCCGCAAGATTGTGGAACCCAGCGAGGCGCTGGTCCATTCGGTCTGGGAGAAGATCTTGCACTCCGAACTGGTCCATCCACCCTCGGGACCGATGGCCAGGGTCAGATTGGCATCCGCCGCTTCCCACTCCGCGCTGCCTTGCCCCAGGACCTCTCTTAACATCACTTGCCGTTCGGACTCCGCCAGCACGATACGTGGACCGGCAACCGTCGCAGTTTCCCGGCTTAACCGCACAGGACTGGCAATTTCCGGCGGCGTTGTCCGGCGGGATTGCTCGGAGGCCTGCAGGGCCAGCCGGCGCCATCGTTCCACGCGCTTCTCCGCCGCCGCCGCCAAATGGGCGTCGGTGCGGGTACAAATCAAGGGGACCAGCCGGGCCACTCCCAGCTCCGTACACTTCTCGATGGCCCATTCCATGCGATCGAACTTGAAGACCGCCAAATACAACGTCACTGGAACGGAGACGGTTCCCGATATCTCCCCGCCCAATTCGAATTCCACCCGCTCATTCTCCAGGTGAACGATGCGTCCCCGACGCACCTGTCCCTCGACCGCAACCTCGAACTCCTGACCGATCCGGGCGCGTAGCACTCGCGTGAGGTGTTCGGCGTGCGCACCTTCCAGCACAGCACGATCTCCAGAGACTTGGTCGGCAATAAATCGGCGGGTAGACATGTTTGGCAGCTCAGAGTTTGGATTTTTCACCGCAGAGGACGCAGAGGGCGCAGAGGAAAGAACAGGAACAACCGCAGATCAACGCAGAGGAACGCTTGATGGAACCCCCCGGCGACGTTAAGAAATCGCATTCTAATCGGCGTTTATCTGCGTTAATCTTGCGGCTTAAATTTTGGGGTGTTTTCCTCCGCGACCTCTGCGTCCTCTGCGGTGAGAAGGAAAAGCATTTACCCAAAAATGTCTTTGACCTTATCCAGCAATCCGCGCTCCGGTTTATTTTCCACGTGGGAGATGCTTTCGAGCTGGTGTAACAGCTCCCGCTGCGCTTTGGTGAGCTTGGCGGGGGTATGCACCTTCACTTGGACAAACAGGTCGCCTTTGCCATGGCTATTCACCACCGGAAGGCCCTTGCCGCGGACGCGAAATACGGTGCCGCTCTGCGTGCCTTCCGGAATCTTCAGCTCCTGTTCGCCTTCGAGCGTAGGAATCTGGATCTGGGCACCCAAGGCGGCTTGGGAAAACGAAATCGGCACGGCACAATACAGGTCTTTGCCTTCGCGCTGGAAAATCTCGTGCTCCTGGACGTGCAGCACAATGTAGAGATCACCGGACGGTCCCCCAAAGACGCCAGCTTCCCCCTGGCCGGCATACCGGATGCGCGTGCCATCCTCGACTCCCGCCGGAACGTTGACTTGTACGGTGCGCACTTTTTCCAGGCGTTGCTGGCCTCTGCACTTGGGACAAGGATCGGAGATCACGACACCCGCGCCGCCACAGGAAGGGCACACACGAGCCACGCTGACCGACAGAAAGCCCTGCCGCATGCTCACCACCTGGCCACGACCGGCGCAGGTACGGCACGTGGTGGCGCCTTTTCCCGGCGCCGCTCCGGTGCCCCGGCAGCCTTCGCACGTCTCGTGACGCTTGACCCGGATTTCCGTGGCATGCCCGAAGGCGGCTTCTTCGAACGATAGCGTCAGATCTCCACGCAAGTCCTCGCCGCGCTGGGCGCGCGTACGCCTGCGGCCTCCGCCGCCGGCGCCGCCAAACATATCGGCGAAGCCAAAGATATCGCCCAGGTTCCCGAAGAGATCCCCAAAATCCTGAAACACACTGGGATCGAAGCCATAGCCCCCGGTCCCAGCCCCGGAGCTGAGGCCGGCATGCCCGAAGCGATCGTAGAGGGAGCGTTTTTCCTGATCGGCCAGAATCGCGTAGGCCTCGCTGCACTCCTTGAACCGCTCTTCCGCTTCCGGATTATCGGGATTGCGGTCGGGATGGTATTGCAGCGCCAGCCGCCGGTAAGCGCTCTTGATCTCCTGATCGCTGGCCGTTTTTTCGACTTCGAGAACTGCGTAGTAATCGCGTTTGGTATGGGCAGGCAGGGTTTTACGCCTCCCGATCCAGCTTTTCGGTTCCCGCCGCATTGCGGGCCACGCGCACCATGGCGGGACGCAATAGCCGCCCCTTCAGCCGGTATCCGCGCTGCAGCTCCTGCAACACGTGATGGTCCGGAACCTGATCGGTATCGACCATTTCGATGGCCTCGTGGAGCGTTGGATCAAAGGGTTGGCCTTCCGCCACGATTTCGGTAACGCCTAGTTTGGTCAGGGCATCGTGCAATTGCCGGTCAATCAACTCCATGCCGGAGCGAAAGTCCCCGCCGCTGGATTGCGAGGCCAGGGCTCGATCAAAACTATCCAGGATTGGCAGTAACACGCGTACCGCATCGGTCAGCGCGTAGTCCCGATATTCCTGTTGCTCCCGTTGCGCCCGGCGCCGCGCATTCTCGAATTCCGCCTGCGCCCGGGCCAACCGGTCCACCGCTACATCGCGCTCTTCGCGATATTTTTGCAATTCCGCCGCAGCCACATTGGCGTTGGAGTTTTCGCCTTCCGCCGCTTCCGCCGCGGGCAGCTCGCGCTCCACATCCAGTTCTCCGGGATCGACTTGTCCGTTTCGTTTCACCATAATCGTTATTTTATTATTTTCCGCGCCATCAGGCGCCGTTGCCGGCGTTCACTGTTGCTGTTCGGCGCTTAGCAGTTGATCGAACAGCCGCGCAATATAGGATACCGCGGTAATAGTGTGCTGATAATCAATGCGGGTCGATCCGATCACCGCCAGCGAACCCACCACTTCATTGCCCACATGAGCCGGAGCCCCGATCAAGACGAAATTGCGTAAATCGGGCGCCGCCTCCTCCAAGCCAATCACCACACGAACGGCTTCTTGCCGGGCATCCAGATACGCACCCAGCAGCTTGGCAACTTGTTGCTTTTCTTCCAAAGCCTTCATCAGATTGCGCAGCCGCTCTCGATCCTCTTCGCCCGAAAGCAGGTTGGATGCCCCTTCCACGTATACGTTGGCGCCGGTGTCCTCCGCCAGCGCGCCTTGTTTATATAGCTGCTCGATGGAATTCATCAGGCGGTTGTATTCGCTGCGCTGCTGCTCCACCTGGCGCGCGATCTCCTGCCGCAGCGACTCCATGGTCCAGCCGCGAAAATTCTCATTCAAATACCGCGCCGCTAAATCCAATTCATCCTGCGAAAGATCGGTGTCGGGACGCAAGATACGATCATGGACCAGGCCCGCCTTGGTCACGACCACAGCCAACACTTTGCGATCACCGAGGCGTGAAAAATACAGGTGGTCCAGGGCATTGCGCGGCCCGGCAATGGATACGGCCACCCCCACGCTGCTCGATACCAACGAGAGCACGTGCGAGGTACGCTCCATGAATTCCTGCACTTCCGTGATCCCCTGCAGCGAACCTCGAATCATGTCCTCGTCGGCCACCGACAAGCGCGCCTGTCCGGTCAACCGGTCCACGTAATAGCGCAAAGCCAGAGCCGTGGGGATCCGCCCAGCGGAGGTATGCGGCTGTTCCAGAAACCCCGCATCCGACAAATCGGCCATTACATTACGCACGGTCGCGGGGCTTAAACTCTCGCGACTTTGACGCGCAAGGGTGCGCGAACCCACCGGCTCGCCCGTGGCGATGAACGTCTCCACGATTGCGGTAAGGATTTCGCGCTCTCGCGGCCCGATTTGAGACGAATCCGGCATTGCATCCAGCGGGTCAGAACGGCCCTAAGTTCCTTAGATACAAAAAGTTATATTTTTGATTCCAGACTATTTCGATTGTAGGAACGTTTAGCGGTTAAAGCAAGCTGCAATTCGGCCATCGGCTTTCGGCCCTCGGCCTTTGGCCAAGCCATCCGCGGCCAGTGCACGTCATGGCCCGCTGGCCGAAGGCCGACAGCCGATGGCCGAAGGCGCTACTGAATTTCTATAACACTTTCCCCCGCCGCCGCCTTAACTTCCTGGGTCCGTATGATCGCCTTGCGGGCAACATCATAAAACGCTTTGGCGTGCTCGGAGGATTCGCCGGCCAACACCACCGGATTGCCGGAATCACCCCGTTGGCGCACCTCAGGATCAAGCTCAATGGCGCCCAGAAATGGCACTCCAAATTGGCGGGCGGTACGCTCCCCTCCGCCTTTCGAAAAGATATCGACTTCCTTGTGGCAATGGGGGCAATGGAAGGAACTCATATTCTCGACCAACCCCAGGATGTCCACCTTCACTTGACGAAACATCTCAATGGCCTTGCGCGCGTCTTGCAGAGCAACATCGGAGGGCGTGGAAACCACAATCGAACCGGTCAAGGGCACCGTCTGAATCAACGAAATGGCCACGTCGCCGGTACCAGGCGGCAAATCCACCACCAGATAATCCAGTTCCCCCCATTGCACCTGCTCCAGGAACTGTTTGATCAAGGAATGCAGCATGGGACCGCGCCAGATCAGCGGCTTATCGCCAGGGTTCAAAAAACCCACAGAAATGACTTTGACGCCATATTTTTCCAATGGCTCAATGCGATTCTCGCCCACCACCTGGGGAGTAGCACTGGTGCCCAGCATCAGCGGCACATTGGGGCCATACACGTCGGCATCGAGCAGTCCGACTTTGTGCCCAAGTTGCGCCAGCGCAACCGCCAGATTTACCGCAATCGTGGTTTTCCCAACACCGCCTTTACCGCTACCCACGGCGATAATGGCGTCGACCCCCGGGATCGGTTGCGGTCCCGGCGGATTTCCTGGCGAACCATGCATATGAGCCAAGCGAAACTCCCTCCTCTAACGAACTGTGATTATAGACGAGTGCTCGCCGTTCCTTCTCGCGGCCGGACTTCGTCCTGGTTCTGATGGATGCGCCGCACTACCGTTAGGGAGCAAGGTTCGTAATGCTGAGAAGAAACACAAGAGCTGGGACAAAGCACTCATGAGCGCAGGGCTGAAAACGGTTCCGGTTCGCCCTCGGACGGCTTTGCGGAAATTTCGGATGTGGATTATGATCAGGTCGATTACCCTCTGCACGACTTGAGAAATCTGGCGAGTGATCTCGCGGTGGAAGTCCTATGGACAACCCAAAACTCTCCGACCTGCAATCTGTTACCTATTTCGCATCCGCGGGACGGTCTAGCTATTCGGAACTGAACCAGCAGCTTCAAAGAAACCTAGACGATCCCTGCGTCAAGGTCGTACTGGAATCGGTTTCGGGCTTCCTGATGATTTTGAACGAGCAGCGCCAAATCATCACCGCCAACCAGGAGTTGTTGGATGCGCTGGCGTTCCACGACCAAGAGTGCATGGTGGGGCTTCGCCCTGGAGAAGCTCTAAACTGTATCCACTTCAGCGAAGGCCCGAATGGATGCGGCACCTCCCCGCATTGTCGTGCCTGCGGCGCCGTGCTGGCGATTCTGGCCAGCCAGAGTTCGTCCCAGCCGGTCACCGAGGAATGTCACCTTTCTCTCTGGCAGGAGGGAAAAATCAAGGCTCGCGAATTTCGTGTAAGAGCAACCCCGCTGGAGCTCAGTGGTTGCCGGCTTACCGCATTTGTCCTTTACGATATCAGCGCGGAAAAACGCCGCGAGGTTCTGGAAGAAACGTTTCTGCATGATTACCTGAACCTGTTGGGGGGCATCGGAGGATGGTCCGAACTGCTGAAGCAGGTTGACCGTGACACTGCGGCCCGCGAAATTGTCGCGTTGGCGGAATCTTTGCGGGAAGGCGTGTTGTCCCAGCGCACCCTGCTTGATGCGGAAAAGGGCTCGCTGTTGCCCAAGCCCCGGGAGTTTAAACTAGCCGAACTATATACCTCGTTGCGCTTATTGTTCGAGCAGCACCCGGTGGCTCACGGCATGAATCTCGTTTTCCCCGATTTGGAACCCGAAATACGCCTGATCGCCGATCGCTCCCTGTTGTTGCGATTTCTTACCAACGCCTTGAAGAACGCTTTCGAGGCCAGTGCGCCGAGCGATACCGTCTCTCTCCGCTACCACAATGAGGCCGGCTCCCCTGTGCTCTCCGTGCACAATCCCCGCAAGATTCCCGACGATGTGCAGCTCCGGCTTTTCGAGCGGTCCTTCAGTACCAAGACCGAACGAGGGCACGGATTGGGCACCTATAGCATGAAGCTTTACGGCGAAACTTATCTGGGGGGGAAAGTCTGGTTCACCTCTGACGTGCTTCAGGGTACCGAATTTTTCCTGCGGCTGCCGGAGGGCGCCGCACCGGCAAGCCATGCTTCGCCCTCCCCGGAGTCGCCGGACACAGGCAGCCCCGGACTGGGCTCGCTATTGATAGTCGACGATGACGAGCGGCTGCTACGGTTGAACGAGACCTTATTGGGCACACTGGGTTATTCGGTAACCTGTTGCCGAAGCGGCGCCGAGGCCCTGAACTTTTTTGATGGTGACGCGGCCCAGGTTCGGGGTGTTATCACGGATATGAGCATGCCCGGAATGAGCGGATTGGAGTTGGCGCGGGCGCTGCGTGCCATTCGCCCCGATCTGCCGGTTTTGCTCTGCACCGGGCGCTGCGAGCAGCCAGAGATCCTGAAGGTCGCGGGCATTGCCGGCATTCTCATGAAACCTTACAACTTGCAGGAACTGGCAGAGGGAGTGGAGCGCATGCTGAATTCGCGGAACCCGCAAAAAGAAAACTGAAAACTAAAAGAAAGCCAACCTTGGCGGCCCGGCAAGGCTTCCTGCCAGCAACTCGCCACTCGCGACTCGCAACTTCCTAGTGTCCGTCGAGAAACTTCACTCCGTAGTGGTGTTGATTATTGCGATAAACCACGCGCACCCGATGGCAAGTTTGGGAATCGGAATCGAGAAAACGAAGCTCGACCACCTCACCCACGGTGAGGCTGGCGGTCACATCGACGCCCAGTCCCGCCGGCGAGACATCCGTGGAGATGCCACGATATTCCCAGCGAGAGTGCCCAAACCGGCGCAGCTCCAGGGTGGTGCGCACCGTGGTGCGCTCGTCTTTGCGTATGCCAACCGCAGTTCTCGCCGCTATTTGCTGAATAAAGCCCATATGGTTAAAAGTCCGGGTTTATAGTTCCGCGCTCATAGTAACCGCTGGATCTCCATCCGCGAACATTTACATTTCCCTGGCTGGTTACCAACGTGCGTCCCCGAGTACTAAAGCATTTGGGAATTTGGACGAGAGAGGCTGGTGTCCCTGGGCAGATTCGAACTGCCGACCTACCGCTTAGGAGGCGGTCGCTCTATCCATCTGAGCTACAGGGACCCGAATGCGCCTTAAGTTTACAACAACCGGCCCGGCAATCTTACCGGCCGGCGCGGCGCAATTCGGCCACAATCTCCACCGCCGCCAGGCGAGCCTCTTCCCGATGGGCCGGGTCGAAGGAGATCGCGCCCACACGGGCATGCCCGCCCCCGCCGTAGCGCTCGCAAAGCTTGGCCAGGTTCACCGTCGGAATCGCGGGCGCCCAGGGATTGGAGCCCACTGCCACTTTGTTGCGGAAGCTGCTCCGGCTAAGTCCAATACTGTAGGTGCACTCGGGATACAAGTAGTAAGGGATGAATTTGTTATAGCCTTCGAGTTCCTGGTCGCTCACGTCGAAGAAGATGGTGCCGTCTTTGTACTCGCAACGTTCGCGCAAAATCTCGATCGACTTCCGATGGCGCTCGAGCAGGGGCGGAATCCGCTCCGCAATCCAGGGAGTTTCGACAATTTCGGCCAATGGCTTGACGGCCAGTAACTCAATCAGACGGGTCCCATAATCCGCACTGGGCGCGGTTTCAATCACCATGGTTAACCGCATGGCGGGATGCGCCACTTCCACCGCCGTCTTGGCATCTTGATACATCGCCCCGTCGATGATATCGGCCCATTCGATCAGTTCGGCGACCGGTTTGGCGTTAAAGCCGAAACGTTGCGCGGTGGTCGTTGCCAGGAACTTGGTGCAGCTTTTGAAATCCGGATCGTAGAACTTCTTATTGCTTTGCGAGCGCTCGTAATGTTCCGCGTCGGCCGGAGTCAGAAACGCACTCTCATGGTGATCAAACCACCAGGTAATTTTCGGCGAAGGCGAGTATTTGAAATCGACGACCGCGTTCTCGTCGCCATCGAACTGGCTTTCGTCGAAAAGCGCGCCCGCGCGATGCACGAGCCCGGTGAACTGAAACTCCACATCCGCCCGGATGCGTTCGCGATAGAAGCGCGAAAACAAGGCGGCGGAACACGCTCCATCGAAACACTTATCGTGGAAGAATACCCTGATCTTCACGAAGACCTTTCCTCACGCAAAAATCCAAAATCCTAAGATGCGCCCTTCCCTGTATGGGGGAAAACAACTAGCAATAAAGCCCCGCCGCCGGAAAGTCAAGTACCCAAAATTTCAAATTTGAAATTGCAAATTTAAAATTGTCCTCGTATACGAGGCTGCACTTACCGTCGATGGCTGGATTTTTCGCGGCACTCGTCACAAATGCCGTAAATCTGGAACAAGTGGCGGGTAGTCACGAAGCGATGACGGCGCCCGATTTCCTGCTCCATGCGATCCACCTCGGGCGAGAAGAATTCCACCGAGGTCCCACACTCCGTGCATACCATGTGATGATGGCTGCGCCGGTTGTACTGGTGTTCAAAGCGCGACACGCCATCCTGAAAGGCGACGGCGCTGGCCAATCCACAATCGGCCAGCAACTTCAGCGTGCGATAGACCGTGGTAAATCCAATGCGCGGATCTTTTTTACGAACCAAGCGATGCAGTTCGTCGGTCGAGAGGTGATCGCGCGTCTCCAAAAACGTGCGCAAGATGGTATCGCGCTGGCCGGAGTGTTTGAGTCCGACCCGCTTCAGGTGTTTATGGAAGATGCCTTCCGCCTCCTTCACCATATCGGGTGAAATGGAGGTTTCGTCGATGCGCTTCTGCAACATGGCGTGGCGTGATAAAGATATCAAGCTTTCGCGGGATTCAAAAGGCCAGGTTTCGGAAGTTTCGGAGGTTTCGGAGGTTTCGGGGGGACCGAGGGCGCTTTGCGGGGGTAGCGTCGGCGTCTCGCCGGCTGTCGGTGCGGACGTCTCGTCCGCACCCTGGCAGCTAGCACCGCGGGCGGGACGTCCCCGGGACAGCCGCCGAGACGGCGGCGCTACCCGCGCATAATCGGCTTCTGTTTATACTCGCGGTATGAACAAATCGGTGTACATTCCCGACGATGTTTACCAGGGGGGCAAGCGCTTGGCAAGGAAGAACAAGTATTCCTTCAGTCAGCTTGTCAGCGACGCACTTAGAGAGTACCTGGCGCACCATTCGCCCGAGGAGGTCACTCCTGCAGTGAATACGGCCATTGCCAAGGCCCGCGATGCGCAAGATCCCTTTGTTTCCTCCGCCGCACGTCGCGTCTTGGAGCAATCTGAATGGTAATCTCGCCTGATTCGCTTCCCCCCGCTCCGCCTCGTCGCACTCGCCGGCTATTGTGGCTGGTTGGCATTTTGCCGGCGTTGGCCATGGCCGCCGCTTTTGGCCTGATCGTGTGGTTCAACACCGCGGCTCACGATTCCCTGCCCCAGGTGGACGGCAGCATCCCGGTTCGGGGGCTGCAGGCGCGGGTGACGGTGATCCGGGACGCGCAGGGAGTGCCACAAATCTCGGCCGCCAATCTAGAAGACTTATTTTTCGCCCAGGGCTACGTCACGGCACAGGATCGCCTTTGGGAAATGGACATGACGCGGCGCTTTGCCGCCGGGGAGCTGGCGGAAATCCTCGGATCTAAGTACCTGGAGCAGGATCGCCGGCAGCGGACCTTGCTGATGCGTCCACTCGCCGAAAACGGCGCCGCGCTCCTGTCCCCACGGGATCGTGCCTTCTTCGAGGCCTATGCACGGGGCGTGAACGCCTATATTGTCGCCCAGAAACATCTACCAATTGAATTTCGCGTATTGGCCTACCAGCCTCGTCCGTGGACGGTAGCCGATTCCTTTTTGGTGGCGGCCAGCATGATCGAGACGCTCAACTTGGACTCGCTTCCCCATGTGTTGGCGCGCGAAAAAATCACGGCCCGACTACCTCCAGAGTTGGCCGCGGACCTGTATCCCAACTCCTCCTGGCGGGATCATCCTCCTGTCAGCACGCCCGGACAGGATGACTTTGTCCCCTCCGAAGCAACGCCGCAAATCGACGAGGAAGAACAACCGCCCCCCCCTACCCGGAGACATGTACCGGCACACTCCCAGCGACGACCAGCAAAGGTTGCAGGCAATGCTGAGGTAGCGCCGGCCTCTGGCCGGCTGTCGGTGCGGACGTCTCGTCCGCACCATAACAGCCAAACCGCAGGCGTGGACACCACAAGAACAGCCGGCCAGAGGCCGGCGCTACCTCAAGACGCACTCCTCTTCCCCGGCTCCAACAACTGGGTACTTTCCGGCGCGCACACGGTCTCGGGCAAACCCCTGCTCGCCAACGACATGCATTTGGAGCATCGCCTTCCCAACGTCTGGTATGAAGCCCATTTGACCAGCGGCACACTGGACGTCGCTGGCATCACCCTCCCCGGCTTCCCGTTTGTTCTGGTGGGTCACAATCAGCGAATTGCCTGGGGCTTTACCAATCTGGGCCCTGCAGTGGCGGACCTGTTCGTCGAGACCTTCAACGACCGCCACGAATATCAGACGCCCGAGGGCTGGCGGCAACCCGAACATCGACAGGAAGTGATTCACGTACGCGGGCACTCGGATGTCAGCCTGGACGTCCTCATCACCCGCCACGGCCCGATCATCAGCCCATTGATTCCCGGGGAAACTCGATCGCTGGCGCTGAAATGGGTGGCGCACGATCCCGCCGCCTTACAGGTCCCGCTGTTTGATATGGACAGCGCACAAAACTGGGACGAATTCCGTCAGGCTTTGCGGCGATTCACCAGTCCCGCCCAGAATGTGGTCTACGCCGACGTGGACGGCCACATCGGCTATCAGGCCACAGGATTGATCCCCATTCGCGTCCAAGGTGACGGCACGCTGCCCGTCTCCGGAGCCGATAATGCCCACGAGTGGACGGGCTACATTCCCTTCGACCGGCTCCCCAGTGCGTTTGATCCGCCCTCTGGAATTCTGGCCACGGCGAACGGCCGCATCACGCCGGATGGCTATCCCTATCTGATCAGCAACGAATGGGGCCCGCCGTATCGCACCGCGCGCATTTACCACGCGCTCGACACCGATCGTAAATTCGCGCCCGCCGATATGCTCGCCCTGCAAAACGACGTTTATTCCGACTTCGACCGCTTCTGCGCCGATCGCTTCGTCTATGCCATTGACCACGCCGCCAAACCCTCGCCTCAAACGCGGGAGGCCGCCGAACGGATGCGCGCCTGGGACGGACAGATCACCGCCGGGTCCACGGCAGCCACCCTCGTAGCCAACTCGCGCCGGGAACTCGTGCGGCGGCTCTTGCAGCCCAAGCTGGGGGAGATGTGGACGGACTATCAGTGGTTTATGTCGCCGGTATGGCTGGAAAATCTGCTATTGCATCAGCCGGAACGCTGGTTGCCTCCCGATTCCCTCACCTGGGATGAGCTGCTGACCAGCGCCGTGGACGACGCCGCGAGCCACCCCCCGTCTTCCGGGAAGCTCAAGGACTGGCATTGGCAAGCACAGCCAATGCTCTCGATCGAGCATCCTTTGTTCGGGAGACTTCCTTGGCTGGGACGCCGGACGGGTACGGGCCGGGTGCCTCAATCGGGCAACGGCTATACGGTAAAACAGGTGGGCGCGGCGTTCGGTCCCTCCGAACGCATGACCGTTGATCTCTCCAATTTGGATAATTCGACGCTGAATATCGTCAACGGCCAGTCCGGACAAATTTTCAGTCCACACTACATGGACCAGTGGCCCGCCTGGCGGCAAGGTACGACGTTTTCATTGCCCTTTTCCCCGGCGGCAGTAGATAAAGCAAAAGTCAACACTCTGACGTTACAGCCGGATTGAGTAGTAATTGAGGAATCGGGTAATGGAGTAATTTCGAATCGCCATCAATGAGTCCCCTGGGAACGTGGGCTGCCAGCCTAATGTCACTATAGTTTTGCAAAATTTGGAGTTTTACGCAGGACTCGGGGACGCCAAACATTATGGAACGTGCGAGAGACAGAAGTGTCAGGGCACGACTTCAGTCGTGCCGTTCGGCACAATAAAATTGCCGGCTTTAGCCGCTGTTTGTATGAACGCAAGGAAAAACCGAAGCGCAGCGGCTAAAGCCGCCCTTCATAATGAACCGTTTACGGCACGACTAAAGTCGTGCCCTGACACGTTTCGGTGCTGGAAAGATCAAATCGCAAACCGAAAACTAAGTGGCATTAGGCTGGCAGCCCGCACTCCGGGCCACCTGCTCCGGGCAAATTAATTACCAAATTACTCAATCACTAGGGCTGGGGCTGATCGATCGCTTTTACGTCGATCAAGGTGCCCACAATGTTGATGGGGGTGATCGTGGTGGAAATAGCGCTGGTGGTTGTGTCGTAGATGTTCAGCCTATTCCCCTCGATCACGTAAACGAGATTGCTGTTGGCAATGGCTACCATGCCAGTGACAAAACCCTTGGCCGAGTCAATGATCGGCTTGGAATTCGTGCCGGCATTGTATATAGACAAGCACCCGGTCGGCGTACTCGCGTTGGGATCGTTATTGGTACACCCGGTCGCGCCCACGAAAAGCTCATTGTTGGCGCCCATCGTCATCAGTGTGTGATAGCCGTCGCCAATGGGCTGCTGGACCGTAACCCCTGGGGTACTGCCACTCACATTGAGAACACTCAAGACTCCATTACTGGGGCCCGGAGTTCCGTTAGGAGTTCCCGCTACATAGAGTGTACTGCCGTTGAGCATACCGACGGTGGCCGCACGCACGGGAATAGCGGCGGCCAGGGGAGGGTTGCTCGCAAATATCGGGGTACTGGAGTTGCCTGACGGCAAATCCTTCACGACTAACGGCTGTACACTTGCCGTCGTTCCGCCGCATTCCGGCCCGCAATTCAGGATATAGGCCGTACCGTCGCTGCCGAATACTCCAGAGACGGCCTGATCAAAGCCGCATACGGTGGCGGGCAAAAACGGCATCACAATGGGCAAGTTGGTGATGGCGGCGGTACCCGAGGTGGTGGAACTAACCAGAGCAGCCGGAGTGATATCAATCACCGTCATGGCCGTGGAACCGTCGGAACACAGCTGTCCGCCACTGGCATTGAATCTATAATTATCGCTGAACACCAGCAGTTTTATTACTTCTTGGTTGCTGCTATTCAGGGTCATCGGACCCATCACTATGTGGCGGGCGCCGGGCACGGGGATGGCCGTAAAATTGATTCCAGCGATGTTGAGCGGGGCTAAATCCGCGTCGACCAAGTCCAAAAGTGCCACGCCCCCCAAACTCGGTTGAGGGAACGGGGGGGCGCTGCTCACGGTAAGGTCAGGAATCGCGGCAAATCCGGTATTGATGTCCCTATCGATAAGGCTCTCGGTAAAGCCGGGCAGGGTGATGAATGCCGCGTCCGACTCGGTCGAGTTGACCAAAATACTGACCTCGTTCGATGAACTATCAAACACCAGCGTGCGATCCAGCAACGGATCGACGGCCATCAGTCCCGGGGCCGATCCCGCTGTAATGGTGCTGCCGGAAAGAAGGTTCTTGGAGGCATCCACGATCTGAATTGTGCCCTCGGCAAAAGTGCCGGTACTTAACGAATTCGACACCAACACCCGATGGGTAAGGCCGCTGGGCGCCGACGTGGAACTGCCGCCACAAGCCATCAACCCCACGAGCATCGCCGCAATTACCGCTCCTAAAATCGCATGTTTCAAGGACATAGCTCCATAGATCGCATGAATGTTCGCGAAAACGCAAGTATAACAAACAGTCGTTGGCCGTTGGTCGTTGGTTGTCGGCCAACCGGTCAAAACCCTCCGGCCGCAGATCAACGCCGATGAACGCAGATCAATCAATTTGGGCCTTTCACTCTCTGAAAACTTCTATCTGCGTTCATCAACGTCGATCTGCGACTGGAGGGTTTTCTCTTCTTCCTCTGTGTCCTCCGTGTCCTCTGTGGTGAATGGTTTTTCCGGCCGACGACCGACGGCCGAGGGCCAATGGCCGTCTGGGGTCTTCTCATTTTGACCGCAGTCATTTAAAGTTTTGATTAACCATGCCTTTAACGGGCTGAAGGGCTGTGCGCAAAAATGCCAGAGAGTTTCCTATCCCGATTGTCTCGTGGTCCGGTCCTGTGTGACGGCGCCATGGGTACCCTGCTGTATGCCAAGGGGATCTTCATCAACCGTTGTTACGATGAATTGAACCTGACCCAGCCTGACCTGATCCGCGATATCCACCACGAGTATTTGCAGGCGGGCGCGGAAATCGTCGAGACCAACACCTTCGGGGCCAATTGTTTTCGCTTGGCCCGGCACGGCTTGGTCGACCGCCTGGAGGCGATCAACATCGCCGGCGCACGTTTGGCGCGCGAGGCCTGTAAGGCCTTCGACGGCTACGTTGCGGGCTCGGTGGGGCCCCTGGGGGTCCGCATTGAACCGCTGGGCAAGATCAGCTTCGCCGAGGCGCGCGCCGCTTTTCGCCAGCAGATCGCGGCCCTGGTGGAAGGCGGCATCGATTTATTGATTCTGGAAACCTTCGGCTATGTCGAAGAACTGCACCAGGCCATTCTGGCGGCGCACGAGGTGAACCCGGCTCTGCCCGTCATCGCCCAGGTCACCATCGACGAAGAAGGCAATTGCCTGGATGGATCCACCCCGGAAAGCTTCGGAGAAAAATTGTCCGGTTGGGGCGTGGACGCGTTGGGGTGCAATTGCAGTGTGGGACCGGTGGCTATGCTGGAGGTCATCGAACGCCTGGCCAAGGTCACCAAAATACCGCTCTCGGTACAGCCCAATGCCGGCATGCCGCGGAATGTCGAAGGTCGCAACATCTACTTGTGTTCCCCCGAATACATGGCGAATTACGCCCGCAGCTTCCTGGCCGCCGGGGCCAAGATCGTTGGCGGATGCTGCGGCACCACCCCCGAGCACATTCACGCCATGAAGTCGGAAATGCGGGCGGGCGGCGCGCGCACCGGCTCCTTCCAAGTGGCTACGGAAGCCAAACCCCAGGTGGAGGCACTGCCCACCGCCCCCTTGGCGGAACGCACCCGGCTAGGCGCGCGCATCGCGCAAGGCGAGTTCGTCACCATGATTGAGATCGTTCCCCCGCGCGGCATCGACGTGCGCCGGGAGATCGAAGGCGCCCGCTACTTGAAGTCAGTGGGAGTAGATGCGGCCAATATCCCGGATTCGCCCCGCGCTTCGGCTCGCATGAGCAACCAGGCGCTGTCGATCCTGATCCAGCAACAAGTGGGTATTGAAGTCGTGCTGCACTATACCTGCCGCGACCGCAACGTGCTCAGTATCCAGTCGGACCTGCTCGGCGCCGCCGCCATCGGCATTCGCAACCTGATCTGCATCACCGGCGATCCGCCGCGTTTGGGCAACTATCCCGATGCCACCGCCGTATTCGACGTCGATTCCATCGGTTTGGTCAATATCGCGCACAATCTCAATCGCGGGTTGGATATTGGCGGCAACGCCCTGGGTACGGCCACCCAATTCGTCATTGGGGTCGGCGCCAACCCGGGTGCGCCCAATCTGGATGAGGAGATCCGCCGTTTCGAATACAAAGTGGAAGCCGGCGCGGAATTCTGCGTCACCCAACCGGTGTTCGATCTGGATTTGCTCGACACGTTCCTGAAGCGCATCGCGCATTGCCACATTCCGATCGTCGCCGGCATTTGGCCGTTGACCAGCGCGCGCAATGCCGAGTTCATGAAGAACGAACTGCGCGTCGCCATTCCCGACCAGATCATGCGGCGCATGGAGCAGGTGGGCAGTGCCGATGCCGCTCGCGCCGAGGGCATCGCCATCGCGCGCGAAATGTTGACGGCGGTGAAGTCGACTACGCAAGGTGTCCAACTGAGCGCCCCGTTTGGGCGATATGCGTTGGCCGTAGACGTCCTCGAGGTTCTGAACACGGCCCACGGCACCAGCGTGTAGCCAGAGCAGAATTCAGGATTCAGGAGTTAGGAGTTAGAAGCTAGAAGTTCGGGCCGTGATTCTAACTCCTAACTCCTGAATTCTAGATTCTTCTAAGTAGAAATATTTCCCCGGCGGGCTGGGGAAGATGCACTAAAATTACGAAAGAGGTTGTCCTTGCCTGGATTTGAAGAATGTCTCCAGCGCCTGGAAAAGATCGTCGGCGAACTGGAAAGAGGGGACGTGCCGCTCGAACAGGCACTAACTTTATTCGAGGAAGGCATTCAACTATCCAATTCCTGCAGAAAGGAACTGGAGGAAGCTGAAGGCAAGGTGGAAATCCTGCTCAAGCAAGATGGCAAGCTTCAGCCCGAGCCCTTCGAGGCTGAAGCCAAGAGATAATAACCGCCGCTTCCGCCGCCAGGCTTAGATGTAGCTGGGACCAAGGGACTTGTCATGGGAACCTCGTTTATTGTGCTTCTCGCCGAAAATGACACCACAATCGCGCGTCCCTTAGCCGTATCACTGGGCACGCACTTTCGCTCGGTCAAGACCGTTCATAACGTTGACGAACTCAGGTCGGCAATTCCTCGGATGCGGGCCAACGCCATCGTTGCCGATTTGGAAACCGTCAGCTTGGCCGATGTAGCCAGCCTCCGTCGCGAGTTTCATTTGCCCGTGGTATGTACCCACCGCATTCCCGATGAGCACCTTTGGACCGCGGCCATGGAGGCCGGAGCGCTTGACGTCTGCAGCCGCTTAGATGTCGGCTCAATCGTACGAGCCATTACAGAAACGGGTGAGTATAATCGCGCAACCGCCGCTTAAGTTTTTTCCTTTATCTATGTAGCTCGGCGCGCCTTGTGCGCGCCTTTTTTATTTTCCGTACGTCCCTCGTCTCCCGTCTCCCCCGTCCGCCGTCTCCCGTCCCCCGTCTCCCGCCCGACAGCAACTTCACGACTAACGTCCCAAACCGCGCCTTCCAGTGGTTGATGAGGTTAGTTCAATTGGGCAACAGAACGAGAAACGGGAAATATCCGCCAACGAAGAACGGAGAACGTGGATCGGGAGACGGGGGACGGGGGACGGGGGACGGGGGACGGGGGAGACGGGAGACGCGGAACGTACTCGCGTTGTAAGATGCTGCTGACAGACTCTTATAAATAGCCGGAGCGAATCATGCAAGGAAACGAAAAGGTCATTCAGCAGTTGAATAAGGCGCTGAGCTCGGAATTGAGCGCCATTGTGCAATACATAACGCAGTCGGAAATGTGCGGCAACTGGGGATTCGTTCGCCTGGGCGGCTTAACCAAGGCACGGGCCATTGAGGAGATGCGGCATGCCGAAGGGCTGATCGAACGAATTATATTCCTGGACGCCAGCCCGGCCATTGCGGTCGCCTTGACCCCACAGATTGGCGCCACCGTGCCCCAACAATTGGAAATTGACTTGAAAGACGAACAGGACGCCGTGCGCGAATATAACGACGCCGTAAAACTGTGCATCGAGATGGGTGACGAAGGTTCGCGCGCTCTTTTTGAACGCATGATCCACGACGAGGAACGCCACGTGGACTTTCTCGAGGCACAACTCCACTCCATCAAGGAAATGGGCATCGCCAACTATCTTTCCCAACAGATGGACGCCAGCCAATAGGCGAGGCAGGTGTAGCGCCGCCGTCTCGGCGGCTGTCCTGTGGGCGTCTCGCCCACAAGCGGTTTTCGATGGTGCAGCCGGGACGACTGCACCGACAGCCGGCGAGACGCCGGCGCTACATCGCGCCGACCGCCTGGTTCATGCCGGGCCGCGACCGCGGCGCGAGAATGTTTGGCCGGCAATTCTCACCTCGCAATTCAAATTGTTATACTGCTTTTCTGATGCTCAAAGAAACCTTGGAACAAGGGCGCATAATTGCCGACGCCGCGCTGGAGCGCCTATTGCCTCCCGCGACGCAATATCCATTTTCCATTCATCAGGCCATGCGCCACAGTGTCTTCGCCGGCGGGAAGCGGTTGCGCCCCATCCTGACCATGGAAGCCGCGCGCATGATTGCCGCCAGCTTACCCCCCGGGGTCGAAGAGCTGGGTGCGGCGTTGGAAATGCTGCACACCTATTCGCTGATTCATGACGATTTACCGGCGTTGGACAACGACGATCTGCGCCGCGGACTCCCCACCTGTCATAAGGTGTACGGGGAAGCCATCGCCATTCTGGCCGGCGACGCCTTGCAGACCTACGCCTACGAAGTGCTGGCCAAAATGCGCTGCCACGCGGCGGCATCCGTGGCCATTATCGCCGAAACCGCCCGCGCTACCGGCACCCTCGAAGGCATGATCGGCGGCCAAGTGGTGGATATCGAGTCGGAACACACCCAGGCCAACGCGGAAACGCTCGATTATATCCATCGTTCCAAGACCGGCGCCTTGATCACCGCCTGTCTGGTTACGGGCGCGCTGTATGCCGGGGCCTCGGAGTGCCAACTCGAACAGGTTCGCCACTTCGGCAAACTGGCCGGTCTGGCCTTCCAGATTGCCGACGACATTCTGGACGTCACCCAAACCTCCGAACAACTGGGCAAAACCGCCGGCAAGGACTTGGCGGCGGAGAAGGCCACCTATCCGGCGCTATACGGGTTGGAAGCTTCCCAGCATAAAGCCCGCGAGTTGGTCGACCAGGCCTGCGCGCAACTGGATTCGTTTGGCGAACGCGGCAACACGCTCAAGGAATTGGCCAGGTTTTTGGTAGAAAGAAAGAATTAGGGAAATTCTGTAAAGCGGAGGGCGGAAATTTTAAATTTGAAATTTTAAATTTGAAATTTTCGGCGTCCCTTTCTACTGATATTGACGGGGAGGACGAGAAACGTGGAACGTGGAACGTGGAACGCCCCTCTGGATGTTCTCGCCATTGCCGCCCACCGCGACGACGTGGAACAGACCTGCGGCGGCACGTTGCTCAAGGCGGCGCAACGGGGCCAACGGGCCGGCATTCTGGATCTGACGCGCGGCGAAATGGGCACCCGGGGCACCGCCACCGAGCGCGCTCAGGAAGCGGCCGAAGCGGCCCGGATTCTGCAAGTAAGTTGGCGCGGCGCGCTGGACATCCCCGATAGCCGGGTGGAGAACACTTGGGAGAACCGCCTGAAAGTGGCGCGAGTGCTCCGGGAGACCCGTCCGCGGGTGGTGATTCTCCCCTACTGGGAAGGCCGCCATCCCGACCACTACACGACTTCGAAGCTCGGCTATGAAGCCTGTTTTCTGGCGGGATTGGCCAAACTCGATCTATCGGCGACGCCGCTCAACCTGGAACCGCCGGACGCTAAACTTGCCAGCGACCTTTCGCAACTAGCGCCGCATCGGCCGTTCAAGATCATTTACGCCGCTCTCTACAAAGATGTGCGGCCCACGTTCGTGGTGGACATCACCGAACAGTTCGAGACCCGCTTACAGGCGTTGTTCGCCTATCGCTCCCAGTACACCGACCAGGAAGCCGGTCGCGACCTCTTCCCCGTCCATGCCGAAATCCGCACCCGTATCGAAGCCATGGCGCGTTTCTATGGCCTGCTGGCCGGCGTCACCTTCGCCGAACCCTTCCTGCAAAAAGAAATTGGATTGGTGGAGGACGTGACGGCAATTCCGGTGAAATCGATCTGAGGAGCAGCAATAAGCAACAAGCGATAAGCAATAAGCCAGAACCGGACCCTCCGGCTTGTCGCTTATTGCTTGTCGCTTATCGCTTCTTATTTGCTTATTGCTTCTTTTGCCATCTCGGCGTGCAGTGTCTGTAGCGCGTGCACGCTGATTTGGCCGCTCTGCAAGGCCGCAATCCCCTCGATGGCGGCGTGGGCCGCAGCCAGCGTGGTGATAATCGGTATCCGATGCGTGATGGCGGCGCGACGGATCGCCTTTTCGTCGAACCACGGATCGAGGCCCTGCGGCGTATTCAGGATCAACTGGATCTTCTCCCCTTTGATCAAATCCACCGCGTTCGGCCGCCCTTCCTTGACCTTGTAGACGCGCTCCACTTCCAACTCCGCGCGCTCCAACACCGCGGCGGTGCCGTGTGTAGCCACCAGTTTGAAGCCGAGTTCGGCAAAGCGCCGGGCAACTTCGGCAATGGTGGGCTTGTCGCGGTCGCTGACGCTGACAAACACCGTGCCCTTGACCGGCAATTTCTGTCCCGCCGCCAATTGCGCCTTGGCAAAAGCCTCACCAAAATTGTCCGCCACGCCCATGACTTCCCCGGTGGACTTCATCTACGGTCCCAGAACCATGTCTACGCCGGGGAACTTCGACCAGGGAAATACGGGCGATTTAACGTAGTAGAAACTACCGGTGGAAAGATCGGCGCCGCTCTCGACATTTTCCGGCAAAAATTCGCGCAACTTGCGTCCCGTCATCAGGCGGGCGGCGATCTTGGCCAAGGGGACCCCGGTCGCCTTGGAAACGTAAGGCACGGTACGAGAAGCCCGCGGATTCACTTCCAGCACGTACACCTTGCCGCTCTGGATAGCGTACTGCACATTCATCAAGCCGATCACTTTGAGGGCGCGCGCCAATTTGAAGCTGTATTCGCGCATGGTCGTCATCAGCGCTGCTGGAATATCGACCGCCGGCAGCACACAGGAGGAATCCCCCGAGTGAATCCCGGCTTCCTCGATATGCTGCATGATGCCGCCAATCACCACATCTTCGCCGTCGCAGAGACAATCGACATCGACTTCAATCGCTTGTTCCAGAAAGTGATCGATCAGGACAGGACGATCCTGGGAGTACTCCACCGCCTGCTTCATGTAGCGGACGATGCTCTCCTCGTTGTAGCAAATGACCATGGCTCGGCCGCCCAACACGTACGAGGGCCGTACCAGCACGGGATAGCCGATCCGGTTGGCCACCGCCAGCGCTTCCTCGATGCTGGTGGCGGTTCCCCCCGGAGGCTGAGGAATCGTCAATTCTTCCAACAGTTTGCCGAAACGCTTACGGTCTTCGGCCAAGTCGATGGATTCCGGAGAAGTGCCGATCACGGGGACTCCCGCGGCGGTCAACGGCAGGGCCAGATTCAGTGGGGTCTGGCCTCCGTATTGCACTAGCACGCCCACTGGACTCCCCGTAGAGCTCTCGTGACGGTATACGGCCAGCACATCCTCAAACGTTAACGGTTCGAAGTACAGACGGTCGCTCGTGTCGTAATCGGTGGAGACCGTTTCCGGGTTGCAGTTGACCATGATGGTTTCAAAACCGTCATCGTGCAACGCGAAGCTGGCGTGACAACAGCAGTAATCGAATTCGATGCCCTGCCCGATCCGGTTGGGCCCGGAGCCCAGAATCATTACTTTTTTCTTGGGGGTGGGCGTCGCTTCGTCTTCCTGCTCGTAGGTGGAATACAAGTACGGCGTGTAGCTTTCGAATTCGGCGGCGCAGGTATCCACATGCTTATACACGGGCGCCAACTGGTTTTGCTCGCGCAATTGCATCACCTTTTGCGCGCCGTCGCGGCCTTGGGAAATCTGCCATACGTCGGCCATGCGCGCGTCGGAGAAGCCCATACGCTTGGCTTCCCGCAGCAACTCGGCCGGGACGGTTTCGGGTGAGTATTTTTCCAGTTCCGCCTGCATGTCCGTAATTTCCTGCAACTGGTACAGGAACCAGGGATCGATGCGCGTAATCCGGTTCAACTGCTGCACCGTGTAACCATGGCGCAAGGCATAACGCAAATAAGCCAGGCGCTCGGGATGAGGGGTCACCAGCCGCTGTGTCACAATGCGTGGCTCAATGATCTCCGAATCGAGACGCTTGCCGGTTTCCAGCGAACGCACGCCCTTGAGCAATGCTTCCTTGAAAGTCCGGCCAATGGCCATGACCTCACCCACGGATTTCATCTGCGGACCCAGCGACTCGTCGGTGCCGGGAAACTTCTCGAATTGCCACTTGGGGATCTTCACCACCACATAATCCAGGGTGGGCTCAAAGCAGGCCGGCGTCTTGCGCGTGATGTCGTTGGGAATCTCGTCCAAGGTGTATCCGACGGCAAGCTTGGCAGCGATCTTGGCGATGGGGAACCCGGTGGCCTTGGAAGCCAGCGCCGAGGAGCGCGACACGCGCGGATTCATCTCGATCACCACCTGGCGTCCGGTCTGCGGATGAACGCCAAATTGAATATTGGAACCGCCGGTCTCGACGCCGATTTCGCGAATCACCTTGATGGCCGAGTCCCGCATGGTCTGGTACTCGCGGTCGGTAAGGGTCTGCGCCGGCGCCACGGTGATGGAATCGCCGGTGTGCACGCCCATGGGATCGAAGTTCTCGATCGAGCAAATAATGATGACGTTATCGGCCAGGTCGCGCATGACCTCCAGTTCGAACTCTTTCCAGCCCAGCACCGATTCCTCGATCAGGACTTCATGCACCGGCGAAAGATCGATTCCGCGCGCCAGAATTTCCAGCAACTCTTCGCGGTTATAGGCAAGGCCGCCCCCGGTCCCCCCCAGGGTGAAGGAAGGGCGAAGGATTACCGGAAAGCCGATCTTGGCGGAAAACTCCATGCCGTCTTTCAGGTTGTTCACCAACTGGGAGCGCGGCACATCCAGCCCAATGCGGTTCATGGCGTCTTTAAACAGCAGACGGTCTTCGGCCATCTTGATGGCCCGCAACTGCGCACCGATCAGTTGCACGTTGTATTTCTCCAGCACCCCTTCATCGGCGAGCTCGACGGCCAAGTTAAGCGCCGTCTGTCCCCCAACCGTGGGGAGCAAAGCGAATACGCCATCTTTACCGGCCAACATCTCCGCCTCAATCCGGATGATCTCTTCCAGATATTCGCGGGTCAGCGGCTCGATGTAGGTGCGATCGGCCAACTCGGGATCGGTCATGATGGTGGCGGGATTGGAATTGGCCAGCACCACCTCATAGCCTTCCGCCCGCAGCGCCTTGCAGGCCTGGGTGCCGGAATAGTCGAATTCGGCCGACTGGCCGATCACGATCGGACCGGAGCCGATCACAAGAACTTTGGCGATGTCAGTACGTTTAGGCAAGTTCGTAGTTCCTGATAATCAGTATCCTGCTATTAAAACCGCGTGCCGAGGTAGCGCTGGCGACCATCTTGGTCTCGCTTGGGAGACAAGGGACGGTTGCCGCATGTTTTGAAAGGGCGCGACTTTAGCCGCGCCCCTTCAAACAGGGCTTCACTTTTTCTTCCACTCTTCCATCAATTTTACGAACTCCTGGAAGAGATAATGCGAATCATGCGGGCCAGGAGAAGCCTCCGGATGATACTGCACCGAAAACAGCGGCAACGAACGGTGGCGCAGACCTTCCAGCGTATTGTCATTCAGATCGACATGCGTCAATTCGACCTCGCTGGGATTCAAGGAATCCGGGTCCACGGCAAAGTTATGATTGTGCGCCGTAATTTCAATTTTCCCGGTGCGCAATTGCTTGACCGGATGGTTCCCGCCATGATGGCCGAACTTCAACTTAAAGGTCTTACCCCCGAGGGCAATCCCGGTCAACTGGTGGCCCAGGCAGATCCCGAAAATGGGCACCCGCCCCAACAGCTTGCGGATACTCTCCTGCGCATAGGTGCACGGCTCGGGATCGCCGGGTCCATTCGACAAGAAAACCCCGTCCGGCTTCATCGCCAATACATTTTCGGCGGTAGTCATGGCTGGAACCACGGTAACGCGGCAACCCACACCGGTGAGCATCCGCAGAATGTTGTGCTTAATGCCAAAGTCGTAAGCCACGACGTGGCGAGTCGGCTCCGGGGGAGCAACCACCATACCCGGCATGATCGGCGGCCGGCTCCACTCATAGCATTCCTGAGTGGTCACCTCTTTTGCCAAATCGCGGCCATCCATGCGGGGAATGGCTCGAGCTTTGACGATCAGCTTTTCGGGGTCCATCTCCCTGGTGGAGATGACTCCGCGCTTGACGCCGTGATCGCGCAGATGGCGAACCAGTGCGCGGGTATCGATGTCGGCGAGTACCGGGACACCAAAGCGGTCTAAATACTCATCAGTTACCTGCTGGGCACGCCAGTTCGAGGCTACCGGGGAGAATTCGCGCACAATCAGACCCTCGATGTAGGGCCTGCCCGCTTCGCTGTCGTCCGGATTGGTACCGTAGTTGCCGATCTCGGGATTGGTGAGAACGACAATCTGCCCGGCGTACGAAGGATCGGTGAAGATCTCTTGATAGCCGGTGATGGAAGTGTTAAAAACAACTTCCCCGTTACACTCGCCTTTTGCTCCGTAACCTTTGCCGCGGAAGACGCGACCGTCTTCGAGCGCAAGGATTGCCTGCATTTTGTCTCCGGGGAATGAATTTCATACATTCTATCAATTGTTCCCACTTCACCGGAAGAGCGAATGCGAGTAAAAATTTTGCTAGCTCCAATTTCCTTAGTTGCGAGTGGCGAGTTGTGAGTTGAGAGTGAACTTCGCGATCTCGCAACTCTCAAGTCGCCACTCGCAACTAAGAAATCTTCTTGGCGTCTCTTCCGGAGCGCCGGAAGGCGAGAACAAAGGCCGTCGCCCCCAGCGCCAGACTGATGGGCAAGGCCACATGGCGCAATCCGCCCTCCAGGTGGGGGGTGTTGGCCGGATTCAATGGGCCGGTCGCGGCGGCATAGATCAGCCCCGCAAAGTACGCCAGATAAAAGGAAATCCCGCAGATCACAAAAGCCAGCAAACACGACAGCATCAGACGCTTGGCCATTTCAGTGCAGCTTTCCCACTTTGGCTACCGGCCAATAGGCGAAGACGGCCTTGCCATACATGTAGCGTTCCTCCACCGGTCCGAAGTCGCGGCTGTCGTTGGAGAGATTACGGTGATCTCCTAAAACAAAATACGCGTGGGGTGGAACCAGGATTCGAGGATAAGATCGCCCGTCCTCGAATGCGGGAGGGACGTAAGGCTCTTCCAGACGTTGGCCATTGACGTACACCACGCCATCGTCGATCCGAACATGGTCTCCGGGCAAGCCAATAATCCGCTTGATATAACTCTTGGACGGGTCACGCGGGTAATGAAAGACCACGATATCGCTGCGGTCGATGGATTGCAGGCGATACACAAACTTATTGATGAAAATCCGTTCCTGATCGCCCAGCCCCGGCATCATGCTGGTGCCCTCCACCTTGACCGGCTGGTAGAGAAAGACAATTACAAACCCGGCAATCACCAGCGAGATCACAACATCTCGCAACCATCCCAACACGCCGGGCAGAGGCGCGCACCGTCTTTGGGAACCCTCGGTTTCGACCAACTCTTGCGTCTGCATCTCTCCTCCCCAGTATACGACGTTTGGAGACGTCTTCCGTAACACCCCCCGTCTCCCGTCCCCCGTCTCGCGATCCACGTTCTTCGTTTCCCAGAGGATGTTTCACGTTTTTCGTTTCACGCCAGACGGTGGCTCGATATCTACGTCCGGAATCGCGTTTTCCCGGCTCTTGCACAACGGCCGCAATAATGAGACGTAATCGCCGCCGGGCGAGGAACGTGAAACGTGAAACGTGGAACGTAGAGCGGGGGACGGGGAACGCGCGCACGCCAGCACATATTCCAAAGGTCAGGTAGAATATGGAAGACCCTGGCAGGCATGACAAGCGACTCGGGAGCTAGATGCGTCCCGGGAAGGATGAAAGGCCTGTGTTCAGGGCGCAGGTAGTCAGGCCCCGCGGCAGCTCCGAAACTGGGTGGCGCGGGTATCTGGAATCGCAAGACCAGGCAACACCCGCTGAGGTAAGGGTTGTTGGCGATGTTATCCGCCAAATGACGCGGCTAGTTGACGTGCCGCAGGGTAAGCGCGTATAACGTGCTGGCATCACAATATACTTCCTCAACGCTTGTTGGCCGGCAGAAATGGCCAGGCCAAGGTATAGCCCGATGAAGAAAAAAAGTTTGCCCGGGACCAAAAATCCGCCGGTTAAAGCCAAGAGTAAACAAGCCGTTACTCCGAAAGCCGGACGTGTCCTACAGATGAACGGTAAGTCCCCCGCTCCCCGTCGTTCCGCCGAAGAGACCGCCGTTGTGCAGGCCTACCAAGATGGTCTGCGGGCACTGCAAGAACGCAAGTTCGAACGTGCTAAGACGCTGTTTCAAAAGGCGGCAAGTAGCGAAATGCGCGAAATTGCCGACCGGGCGAACGTTCATTTGAACACCTGTGCCCAACACCTGCAGCAGGCGGCCACGGCGTTTCGCACTCCGGAAGAACATTACGATTATGCCGTTTCGCTGATCAACGTCGGCGATTACGTAGCCGCCCGGGAACACCTGGAAAAGATCCTGAAACAGACGGCCAAGGTCGACTACGCCTGGTATGGCATGGCCGTGCTGGACTGTCTGACCAGCCATTTCGAAGATGCGTTGCGGGAACTAGGCGAAGCCATTACCCTGAATCCGGCCAATCGCTATCAGGCCCGCAATGATTCGGATTTCAACAACTTGGCCGACGATCCCCGGTTCACGGAATTGCTCTATCCGGAAAGCGACGTGCTTTCCTTGACTCCTTCGGAGGCAAGACGGTAAGGCTCCATGAGCGCCTCTTCGAAGGACATTGCCGGCAGTATTCCGCCCCCCCCCAAGGTTGAGCCAGGATTCCGGGTGGTTGCCATTGGCGGCGGAACCGGACTGTCCACGCTGCTCAAGGGACTGAAGCAGTTTGTGGCCGTTACCGGTGATTGCGCCAGCATACGCGCCTACATCAGCCAATTGTCCGCCGTGGTCACCGTATCCGACGACGGCGGTTCCAGTGGCAAACTGCGCAAAGAGTTTAACGTGCTCGCCCCCGGCGACGTGCGCAACTGCATCGTGGCACTCTCCGAAGATGAAGCTCTCCTGTCCCGGCTTTTCCAATTTCGCTTTGAGGGCCGCTCGGCATTGGCCGGACATAGCTTCGGCAACCTGTTTCTAACCGCGTTAAATCAGATGACGGGCGATTTTGCCACCGCAGTCAAACTCTCTTCCGCCGTTCTGAAGACCCGGGGGACCATCTTCCCCGCCACCACGGCCAATGCGCAACTGGAGGCCGTTATGCACGACGGAACCTGCGTGCGCGGAGAAACCGAGATCTCGGCCAGCAGTAAACGCGTGGTGGAGTTGCGCATGCTCCCGGCCGACGCCCAACCCATGCCGCAAACGCTGGAAGCCATTGCCAAAGCCGATCTCATTACGGTCGGTCCCGGTTCGCTGTTCACCAGTTTGATCTGCAATCTCCTGGTCCGCGGTATTCCGGAGGCCATCAGCGCGTCCCCAGCCCTGAAAGTTTATGTCTGCAATCTGATGACGGAAGCCAATGAAAGCCTGGGCCTCACGGCGGCCGACCACATCCGCACCATCTATAAACACGCCGGCTTCCCCATCTTTGACTATGCCTTGGTCAACCGCCAGTTTGTCTCCGAGGAGTTGACGGCCAAGTATGCCCAGGAAGGCGCCTGCCAAATTGGCTTGGACGTGGATGAGATCGCCGCCCTGGGCGTGACTCCGCTCCTGGGAGACTTCCTGTCCGAGGATGGCGTGGCCCGCCATGCCACCGATCGTGTGGCCGCCGAACTCATGCGCTTATTGGTAGCCCGACGAGTGCAAGCTCGCGCCACAAGGACTGCAAATGCCCCCAATCAGTAAACCGGCGACCTTCGCCGTCGCGATTTTGGCGGCGGGCAAAGGAACGCGGCTCAAGTCACGACATCCGAAAGTGCTGCATCGCGTCGGCGGCAAGCCACTGCTGGAGCAGGTCATCTCCGCCGCACTCCAGGTTGCGCCCGCCTGCGACATTTTTGCCATCATCGGCCACGAAGCCGAGCAAGTCCAAAAGGCGGTTGGCCACACCGGCATCAACTTCGTATTACAAGAGGAGCAACGCGGCACCGGACACGCCATCATGACGGCGCGCGCGGCCTTGGGGCACTACGACTTCTTTCTCGTTCTCTCCGGCGACGTGCCGCTGATTCGCCCCGCCACCATTGAACGGATTCGTGACTTTCACCTGACCACCGGCGCGGCCATGAGCATCTTAACCGCCGAACCCCAAGATCCCACCGGCTACGGACGCATCGTCCGTGTGCAAAAGGATGGCAAGACGACCGAGGTGGTTTCGGCCATCATCGAACAGAAATCGCTGGCGCCGAGCCAACAAGGTCTACGCGAAATCAATTCCGGGATCTATGCCTTTTCTTCGGGGCCCTTATTCGCCCATTTGGATAAGCTGACCACCGACAATGCCCATCAGGAGTTTTATCTGACGGACATGGCCTCCATCTTGACGCAGGCGGGCGAGAAGGTGGCGGCCGTGTTAGCGCCGGATGCGCCGGAAGTTCTGGGCGCCAATACTCGTGCCGAGCTGGCCAGCCTCGATGCCCTGTTGCGCACCCGCAAATGCCAGGAGTTGATGGCCGACGGCGTCAGCATTTTCCGGCCCGATACCTGTGTGATCGACTCCGCAGTCCGGATTGGCTCCGACACCGTCATCGAACCTTTCGTGCAATTGCTGGGCAACACCACGGTGGGAGGTGATTGCGTAGTCAGTTCCTACAGCGTGATCCGCGATTGCAAAATCGGAAACGGCGTCACCGTGCGCCCCGGATGCATCATGACGGAAGCGTGCGTGGACGATGGGGCAATCCTGGGCCCCTACTGCCATCTCCGTCCGGCCGCCGATGTCGCCGCCGGCGCCCATGTCGGCAATTTCGTAGAACTCAAGAAAACTCGCCTGGGGAAGGGTTCCAAAGCCAATCATCTTAGCTATTTGGGCGACGCCGTCATCGGCGAAAATGTCAATATCGGCGCCGGTACGATCACCTGCAATTATGACGGTGCCCATAAGCACCAGACCATTATCGAAGACGGCGCGTTCATTGGTAGCGATAGTATTCTCGTTGCTCCCGTAAAGATTGGCAGCGGTTCCTATGTCGCCGCCTCCTCCTGCATCACCCAGGATGTTCCCAGCGATTCGTTGGCTCTGGGCCGCGCCCAACAGGTCAATAAAGATGGCTGGGCCAAACAGAAGCGGGAAAAACAAAAAGCAGTCGTTAGGCGCTAGTAGTTAGTAGCTAGGCAGGCCTTAGTCATTAGTAGTTAGCAGTCAGCAGCTAGGGGCCGCTCGTCTTCTCCATTCCCCATATACCGCTTCCCGCCGAAATACCGTTCCTCATTTCTCGTTTTACGTGTCCGCCTTGCTGGCCGACGACCGACGGCCGACGACCGACGGCCGACGACCAACGACCGGACAAAAAAATCAAGGACGGCCCAGGTAACCGTCCTTGATACTTCGTGCAGAGGTGGGATGAAGAGGAACGCACCTCCCTGAGCCTCACAGAGGGAACCAGAAGATTTCCAACCCTGCGGCACCCAAGGAGCGCGTTCATTACTTTGGACGAGCCTCATGCGAAAACGTCAACCGCTCCCCCGGGGAAAAAAGCCCCTCGGCTAAGAGGGGCAAGATTCAGGAGAGAGGGATGAAGATTTAAGCCATCGTCGCCAAGAGTTCACGAATGCGCAGGCGCGCCTGATGCAGCGCGAATTGACTTTCCTTCTGGTTTAAGCCCAGGCGCTGGCCAATTCGCTGGTGATCATAATTCTCGACATCATGCAGCAGGAAAACCAAACGTTCGGTGGGAGGAACTTGTACGATGGCGAGTTCCAGATGCACCCGCATGGTGTTCCGGCGCACGTTGCGCCTTGTCGTACACACGTCACAGTTCAGGCTCAACTCGCCCAGCGGCATCAGTTCCCGCAGCCCCACAATCAGCGTCCGATCAAGAAACTCTGCCGAAGGGTCGGCGTTTAGCGCGAACGCGCGGCTGAATGTCTGCTTCATCAGTTCGTCAGCCCGGAGTTCATTGTTCGTCATCCAAAAGGCCAAAGCATAAATCCGATGCCGGTTGGCGGCGAACACTTCCTGATAAACGCCAAAACGGCCTGCCTCGGTTTGGGGAACGTACCCTGAAAAGGATGCACTGCTCTGAATGCTCGCCATCGAAACCCTCATTTTTTCCGCATACGCTTAGGGCGTCGCTTCTGTTTAGCTTTCGGATCGCAATGAAACTAGGAACTCCCTACCACCCCCTTGTCAGTGCAATCCAACACCCAATCATTTTCCGCGGAGTGTCCGCTATCCGCATGCGTTACAACTGGTTCGGATTCAACGGCTGGGGCAAATTTGGCGAGGAACAACCGCCAGCCACAGGGGTACATTTCGCTCAAAACAAGGAGAGAAAATACTTAAAAGTGGTACATAAATGCACACATTTAGCATTGCTAAGCTTTTTAAGACAACCCAAGCTCGCCCACATTGGGATGCACCGCCACAACCTCGAGTTTTCCCAGCGATCATGATTATTTTCATATTGTTACCTGTGGTGCTCATGTATGGCGGCAATTTAGACGATAACCCTTTAGTGGGAGTAGTTTTGTCAGTTAGCAGAACTCGGAATGGAATTGTCGCGGCAAGAAAGAATTCTTCCCGCTAGGCTACAATGATTACAGCGTTTCCGGATAAATAGAGATGGCCCCAGATCGAATACTGGTAGTGGACGATGAAGAGCCCATTCGGGAGATCGTCTGCTCGATGTTGAACTCGGCAGGTTACACATGCTCCCAGGCCTCCTCGGGACTGGAGGCGCTGGCCGTGCTGCAGTCCGGCGAGGAATTTGAACTCGTGCTGTCGGATCTGATGATGGCCGAATTGGATGGCATTGGTCTGTTGGAACGCACCAAAGAGCAGTTCCCCGACATGCCGGTGATCATGGTAACGGCGGTACACGATATTTCTGTAGCTCTGGCCGTCATTCGTAATGGCGCCTACGATTACCTGCTGAAACCATTCGAGCGGGAGCAACTGTTGGCCACCGCCCGCCGCGCCTTGGAAAATCGTCGTTTGCGCATGGAGAACCGCGCCTATCAGACCAATCTGGAGACGCTCGTCGCCGCCCGCACCGAGCAGTTGCGGCAAGCCATGCAGGATCTGGAACGCTCCTACGACATTACCCTGGAAGCCCTGGGGGACGCTCTCGATCTCAAGGACGCCGAAACCGAAGGCCACTCCAAACGAGTCACGGCTTTTACCATTGCCATCGCCCGCGCCATCGGCATGCCCCACGACCGCATCAAGGTGATCGCGCGCGGCGCCTTTCTGCATGATGTGGGAAAAATGGCGATTCCGGACGCGATTCTTCGCAAACCGGGCAAGCTCAACGAAGCGGAAGTCGCCATCATGCGCGAGCATTGTGCCCGCGGATTCCAGATGCTGCGCAAGATTCCCTTTTTGCAAGAGGCGGCGGATATTGTTTACTCTCACCAGGAACGCTGGGATGGCACCGGTTACCCCCGCGCGCTGAAGGGCGAACAAATCCCCCTGGGAGCACGAATTTTCGCGGTGGCAGATACGCTGGACGCAATCTGTTCCGATCGGCCCTATCGGCCGGCTCAACCCTTCAGTATCGCGCGCGAAGAAATTGTTCTCTGGTCCGGCCGGCAATTCGATCCTCGAGTTGTGGAAACGTTCCTCTCCATGCCGGAAAGCATCTGGCGAGACCTGCGGCACGAAATCAATGTGCAGGTCGAACAATTTTCAGAATTTCAGAAATTATCGAAAGTCGCCGAGCGCTAATTCCCCGGGGTCCGCTTCGTCCTTCCCTGCTCTTCCTCTTTTTGGCAACAAAGCTCCGCCTCCACGCATCGAAACAGTCATGAGGACTCTGTTTATGGCTGGATCCGACCGGGTGGAGAGTCGTGAACTGGAAAGCACCTTGGCCAATCGCCTGGGCCAATGGGCGCTAGCGGGAAAGGCGTTGGAACGCACCATCGAGTTTGCCGATTTCCGAGCCGCTCTGGCCTTCGTCAACGCGGTCGGGGAAAAAGCGGAAACCATGGGCCATCATCCGGATATCGATATGCGCTACAACAAAGTTACCTTGGTACTGACCTCCCATGACGCCGGCGGCGTTACATGGCGAGACATTGCATTGGCCAGCCATATTGACCAGCTCGCTCCTAAGTACCAAGCCCGCAAGATTGCTTAGCCGGCGTCAGCGAATCACTTCCAGCGTATGGGCCACGCGGTTCAACGCGTGTTGAATGCGGTCCAGTTCTCGTTGCGCCGCTTCATTCCATTCCAATAGACTTGCCGGAGCCCGGTGCAGGTTTTCATACGCCCAACGCAACGCCGTGCGCCCACGTTCGGTCAGCACCAATACCCCCAGCCCACCAACCCCTAATACGGTTACCGGTACATACCATTTCCGCAATTTCTTCGTATCCATTGAGCCCCGCCTCCTCCACTCCAAGTATTATGACGCCGCTCCCGCCTTCCGAGTTTTACAATCGGACCTGGGTGCGCCCGCAATTCCGCTGCTTCGGAGGACAGAGATGAAAGCTCGTCGTATGCGATTGGGGATATGCCTGGTCATCGTCATCAGCACGGCCATCGGCATGTGGGGCAGCAGACGCCCACGGTAGCCGCGGTGCCCAATACCGTATATGTCGGCTAGTACAACGGATTGAGCAGTCGCTTTGCTCAATTACTCAATTGCCCGATCGCCCGATTGCTCAATTACCGGGTCAGTCCGTCGGCATCCTGCCCATGGGCCGTCTATGGGGGAACGGCCGGTTCTGCGGGCGGACTTTATCCAGATTCAACATAAGCGGACGATCCAGCACCATCTGCACGGGAGTTCCATTTTCCAGACGCACATCACTGCCGCGGGTGAGCATGGCAATGGCTAACCCGGTGGCCCCGCCAATGCCGGCGCCGATGCCCGCGCCCTTAACGCTTTGCGTGGCCAAGCCGCCAATGGCCGCGCCCGTCCCTGCTGTACTGGCAACCTGGCCAACATCCTTGCCCTTCTCGCCATTGTGTTCGATCGTGCCTTCTTTGTCCTTCACATTGTTGTGCTCGGCGCCCGGCAGATTCTCGACCGAGCCCGGCAATATCACCGTGTAGCCGCTGGGAAAAATCATAGTCGTAAAGTGGAACTGAATCTCAGCGCGGCCCGACACCCTTCCGGGACGTTTGATATGGCTGATGACACCCTGCACATAGGTGCCGGCAGGAACCGCCATCTGATCATCCAGGGTCACGGGAAAATTCGTTTCCGTATAAACCGCATCCCCCACCTTGGCGCTCTTGGTGGAGATGGGTTGCCGGAGTACCAGCGGTATCTGCGTCCCCTTCGTCAAGGTGACCATGTTTGCGGAACTCTCCGGCTGCGCCTCCCGCTCCTGCAATTGCGCTGGGACCGCCGTGCTCTTGTCCGCTGGCGGCTGTTGGGCAACCACCGCAACGGTAATGATCGATAGGAGCGCAACTCCCAGACGAAATCGCATGCGTCTAATTCTCCGGTATTGGTTTGCGTGAGTCACGTCTGGACTCGGCCGGCAAGGCCTTGGAAACGATAACCCAGGACTGGATAAGCCACAAGACATTTGGTATTAGGGGCAATCTAGGCCCAATACTTTGTCCCGATTCACAACCTGAGGAGGTTCGGCAACTAGCCCGCGAAGGCGGGCGGAAAACGGTAGCCCACGGCGTAAGCCGTGGGGAAACCACACACCAGCGCGCAAAGCCCGCGAAGAGGGCGTAAGAAGGTCGCGAAACGTTGGCGATTTGCAGGGACGCCTTCTTACGCCCCCGTTCGGGGGCTACTACCTTTTTGTTCCTTGGACCCACGGCTCACGCCGTGGGCTACCATCTTCCGCCCGCCTTCGGGGGCTTGGGTTTCGGTTCAACAGATCTCCGGCACCCTCATAAAACGGTTCATTGCTGCTTGGACTGATCCGCATTCCTCCGCGTTAATCTGCGGCCCTCGGGGAGGGTCCGCTCTGCGCCTCTGCGCCTCTGCGCGAGATTGCCCGCAGGGTTTCTCTCAATACAACAAGTACTTCTTTCTGATTTTCTCGAACTCCTGCGTTTCCCCGCGATAATCCTGCTCGATGCGACGTGGATCTTGTCCCCCCGCCAGGGCATCCAGCACTGGTTGGCTGAGCAGCAACTCCATCATCCTTTCCAGCTTGAAGTCCGCCGGATACAGTTTGTGCAAGGCCGCGGCCAGTTCCAATCCCAGCTCCGGCGCGTCCAGCGCGTTGCGGTCGACCACCAGGATGCGCACGCCATTCACGCTTGCATTGGCATAGGGACCGGAGACCGGAAGAAAGCTCACGGGCACAAAGCGCACTCCCGCAATCGCCCGTTGATTCAAATACGCCCCCAATTCGCGAGCCTTCACCCAGGGAGCACCCACCACTTCAAACGGAGTATCCGTGCCCCGGCCCACAGAAACATTGGTGCCTTCCACCAGTCCCACTCCCGGATACAGCGTGGCCGCGGTCAGACTACGCATGTTCGGGGACGGATTCATCCATGCCAAGCCAGTGGAATCGAACCAGTCGCCGCGAATCCAGCCCACCATGGGTACCACCGTCAGGCGCGCTTTGAGCCCGCGCTCGCCGTTGAATAGACGGGCCAGTTCTCCCACGGTCATGCCATGGCGCACCGGCAAGGGATGGTAGCTGACGAAGCGGCAGTTCTCGTTCGGACAGAGGCGGGAATCGGAAATTGGGCCCTCGACATACGAGCCGGTAATCGGGTTGGGACGGTCGAGCACTACCACCGGGATACCGGCTTGTGCGGCAGCTTCCTCAAAATAGCCGAGCGTAGTTTCGTAGGTATAAAAACGAACACCGACATCCTGAATGTCGTACACCAGTGTATCGAGTTTCTTGACCACATCGAGCGGTGGACGGCGCTGCGCCTCACTGGCGCCATAGACACTGTAAACAGGCACACCAGTGGCTTCATCGCGCGTGTTCCCCACCTGTGTGGTATCCAGTTTGCCGGTCACGCCATGTTCGGGACTGAAGATGGCCGTCAGTTCGATCCCGGGCGCGTGCGCCAGCAGATCGATGGTGCGGCGGCCCGCGTTATCCAGACCAGTCTGGTTGGTAACCAGACCAACGCGGTTCTTGCCTCCATCGGAACGTTGCAATACATCAAAGTTCTTTTCTTCCAGAACGTCGATCCCGGTCTTCACCAGCCCGTTGCGGAAAGCGATGTGGCGCGCCGCCCTTTCGGTATCGTTATAGCCGGTGATACGCGCCAAACGAATTCTTTCCTCTTCGGGAACAGTTAGTTTCAACGTCGCCGCTACCGCCGTCGCTACCCTTGAACGCAAGGAAACCAGTGAGTGTCCGCCATGCGGATGCACGCTATTAGCCAGGAGGATGATGTAAGTATTCGTAACCGGATCGATCCATAGCGAGGTTCCGGTAAACCCGGTGTGCCCGAAGGAACCTACCGGCAGCAACTCCCCCCGGGTGGACGAAAACGGGGAATCGATATCCCACCCCAGCCCCCGCAATACGCTTGCATTCGGCGGCTGTTGCGGCGTCGTCATTTCTTCCATCACCAACGGGTCCAGCGTCCGGCCATCGTTATCCAGCATCGCTTGGGCAAATTTGGCCAAATCGTCGGCACTGCCGAACAAACCGGCATGGCCGGCCACCCCGCCCATGCGCCGGGCAGTAGGATCGTGCACGACCCCGCGCAGCATCACACCATTCACAAACTCCGTAGGTGCAATCCGGGATTGCCAGGCCGCCGGCGGCAGAAAGCGAGTCTCCCGCATGCCGAGCGGCTCGAAAATGTGGGCCTGCGCAAACTGCTCCAGGCTAAGGCCACTCACCCGCTCCACCAGGAAACCCAAGGCAATGTAGTTTAGATCGCTGTAAAGAAAACGAGCCCCCGGCGCATAGTTGGGAGCGGTTTCGCACACCATCCGAAAAGCTTCGTCTTTTCCCTGCCATGGGCTTTTGGTATCCAAATCTTCCGGCAGCCCGGAGAAGTGGGTCAGCAACTCCCGTACGGTGATCTCCTCTTTCCCATTGCGGCCGAATTCGGGCAAATAAACGGCCACCGGATCGTTCAATCGCACTTGTCCAAGCTGTACCAGTCGCATTACCGACATGGCTGTAGCCAGGGGTTTCGTCAGCGAGGCCAGATCAAAGATCGTGTCCATCGTCATGCGTTCGCGTCGCGGCTGCAACGCACGCCAGCCGAACGCCTTGCGATATGCGATTTCCGCGTTATGTCCCACCACAACTACCGCGCCCGGAATTTCTCCGGAGGCGACAGCCTGGCTCAGAATTTCATCGACCGCGGAAAAATCCGCATCCGCGCGTAAGGGATGCGGGGAACCAGCCGCGACTTGCGCAACAGCGCCGCTGAGGAACAGGCACGCAATCGAACTGAGGGCGATCAAACGGGCTAAGGCGTTCACGCTTCGAGTTTACTCGTGCCATCACCCCATGCGAGATATCCTCTCACCTATTCTAGGGAGTGCCGCCTTCGACAACTAAAAGCTAATGCGGAGTTGCGGAGCGGGTCCTGCTAGCATTAGGCTAACAGCCCAGGGTATGCTCAAAAGGCGATTGCGCCCGGTGGGCAGGGGTGAAGGAATGAATACACAACGTGGCATCGCTCCTCGTTTGCGTCCGGCCTTTGAGGATCAGGATCGCCGCTTCGGGCAGGTTGTCGGTCGCCTGAAAGACGGGGCACAGCAACAGGTTTATCCTGGCGCTGTATTGGCCGTCGCGGTCAAAGGCTCGTTGGTCGTGCACAAAGCGGTAGGGCGATTCACGGATGACGTGGCCGCGCAGGCGGTAAAAGTCAATACCCCTTACGATTTGGCATCCCTGACCAAAGTTGTAGCCACCACAACGATGGCCATGATCCTGTTTGAGCGTGGTTGCTTTGAACTGGATATGCCCTTGGCCAAGATTTTACCTGAGTTCGACCCGCAGGCTGATCCTCGCCGCCAGCGCGTAACTCTGCGGATGCTGCTGGCCCACTCCTCCGGACTCCCCATCTACGCCCCGCTTTATCAAACGGCGCAGGATCGGGAGGCAGTGCTAGCGGCTGCCTGTGCTCTGCCCCTGGAAGCTGACCCGGGGACCAGCGTTGGCTATAGCGATATCGGATTCATTCTGTTGGGAGCGGCGCTGGAGCGGTTAGCGGGAGAACCGTTGAACCGTTTCTGCCAGCAGCAGATTTTTGAGCCTTTGGGCCTGTTGCGTGCCACCTTTTGTCCTCCGCCGGGTTGGCGGGATACCATTCCGCCCACGGAGAAGACTCAACCTCAACGTCCGCGCATTATCCAAGGCGAGGTGCAGGACGAAAACGCGGCCGCCATGGGCGGCGTGGCCGGACACTCCGGATTATTTGGCTGCGCACAGGAACTCGCGATCTTTGCCGAATGCATGCTGAACGGTGGAGCGCCCATCCTGAAACCGGAAACGGTTGAGTTGTTTACCCAACGCGAGACTACCCCGCCCGGCACCTCCCGCACTCTGGGTTGGGACACCCCTTCCGCTCCTTCTCAATCGGGACATTTCCTCTCCTCGACATCATTCGGCCATCTGGGTTTTACCGGAACTTCGTTATGGATCGACCCCGAGCGGCGGCTCTCGGTCACCTTGCTCACCAATCGCACCTGGCCCGACCGCAAGTCGGAAGCCATCAAGCAATTGCGGCCATTGCTGCATAACCAGATCGTGGAAACACTGAAGTAAAGGTTTCAAGGTTTCAGAGTTTCCAGGTTTCAAGGTCCGGTCGCGCCGACTTTATTCTTGTCGCAATCGACTGCCATGTACACAAGTCTTGTTGAAATAGTTTTTCCTCCGCGTCCTCTGCGCCCTCCGCGGTGAAATAATAGAACTCTTTACGGCAACACATAAGGACCTAATCGATGGATAAATTTGTCATTCGTGGCGGCAATGGTTTGCAAGGCAACATTCGGGTCAGCGGCGCCAAGAATGCCGCTCTGCCTTGCATGGCCGCGGCGCTGCTTACCGATGAGCCGGTCGTACTGGAAAACGTCCCCCAAGTCCGCGATATCGAGACTACCCGCCGGTTGCTGGCGGCCATGGGCGCGGAGGTGGAACTCGGCTATGGACGCGCGCAACACCGCACCACCATCCGCTGCGCCAATTTAACGACTCCGGAAGCGTCTTACGAATTAGTGAAGACCATGCGCGCGTCCACCCTGGTGCTGGGACCGCTGGTGGCGCGCATGAAGCGGGCTCGCGTGTCCCTTCCGGGCGGCTGTGCCATCGGCGCGCGTCCCATTGACCAGCACATCATGGGCCTGGAGCGGCTCGGAGCGCGGATTCGACAGGAACATGGTTACGTGGAAGCCGCGGCCGAGCGGCTCCATGGCGCCGAAATTATTTTCGATAAGATCACCGTCACCGGTACCGAGGATTTGATGATGGCCGCGGCGCTGGCTGACGGCGAAAGCGTATTGGAAAACTGTGCGCGGGAACCCGAGGTCGTCGATCTGGCGGAATTGCTCAATCGCATGGGCGCCCATATTGAAGGCGCCGGTACACACCAGATTCGCATCCGGGGAGTGGAAAAGCTACATGGCGCGCGTCACCGCATCATTCCCGACCGCATCGAAGCCGGTACCTTCATTATTGCCGGCGCCATGTGCCCGGGCGAACTGACGGTCAGCAACTGCGAACCCCGCCACTTGACCGCCTTACTTTCGAAACTGCGGCAAGCCGGCGTCCCCATCGAAGCCGAACCGGATTGGGTGCGCGTCAGCGGCCACGCCCCGCTGAAGGCTACTGACATGAGCACCGAAGAGTATCCCGGATTCCCTACCGACATGCAGGCACAATACATGGCATTGATGACGCAGGCGGAGGGTTCCAGCGTGATTACGGAAAATATTTTCGAGAACCGATTCATGCATGCGCAGGAGTTGGTGCGCATGGGGGGGCATATCAAGATCGACGGTTCCCGGGCAGTGGTTCGCGGCCGCACGCCGTTGAGCGCCGCCGCCGTCCTGGCCAGCGATCTGCGCGCCTCGGCTTCCCTGGTGCTGGCCGCGCTGGTGGCCGACGGCGAAACCATCATCGACCGCGTCTATCACATCGACCGCGGCTACGAGCATATCGAGGAAAAACTGCGCGGCGCCGGCGCCGAAATCAAACGCATCGGAGAAATCTTTCCCCGGCGGGCCGCCGGCGGCTAGAGCGATTCCCCTGTCGCCTGCTCCCTGAGGGGATCGAGCCATCGCCACGGGGAACTTCCCCGGCTACGCCTGCTCGAAAGGCTCGTCGAAGTCTATGGCTTTGACCTCCGGAAGCGTCACTCGCCGGAGACCGCGCACGGCATTGCAGAGGTAGATCGCATCCGCGCTTTGCAGATCTTCCAGCCGTAATATCTTTTCCCGGGCGTCAGGATTCGTCTCCAGCAAATGGCGGCGGCGCACTCCCGGCAACAGACCGCAGGAAAGCGGAGGCGTATACCAATGCCCCGCCTTTTCGATAAAGACGTTACTGATGGCGCCTTCGGTGACTTCGGCTCCCTCGTTCAGGAAAAGCACCTCGTCGTATCCCCGCAAACGCGCTTGAGAAAGAATTTGGTCATAGCGCTGACGGCAAGTGGTCTTGTGGCGGAGAAAAAGATCGGCCGATGATGTTCGCATCGCCGATACGGCTATCGTTCCCACCTCCTTTGCCTCGTCCAAGGGCAGCGCCTCGCAGCTCAGCGCCCCCGTCGCATCCATTAGAAGCCGCACCTTGTAGCGCGCGCCACGTTGGAACTGCCCGGCCTTTGCGTCGAGCAGCCGCGGGACCGCCTCTTCGTCAAACTTGAATCCGAAGCAGGCGGCTGACGACTGCAACCGCTGCCGGTGGAAGGGCAACAATCTGTATTCGCCATCCCACAGAATGCTCTCGATCAGGCGGAATGGAGGCGCGTTCTGGGTCAGAAAATCGGCTTTCAAGAGGCACTCCCGGTACTCGTCCTCGGCCACCGAATCGATCACAATACCGCTGCCAATGCCCATTTCCCCACAACCGTCCTCCAGCACAATCGTGCGAATGGGAACATTGAATACCGTCTCGCCTCCCGGGGAAAAGAACCCGATCGCGCCGGTGTAAACCCCGCGCGGGGCCTGCTCCAGTTCACGAATGATTTCCATGGCTCGAACTTTGGGCGCCCCCGTGACCGAACCGCACGGAAACAGACTGGCAAAAATGTCATAAGCCGACCATCCCGTCCGCAGAGTGCCGGCAACCGTCGAGGTCATCTGGAACAACGTTTCGTACTTCTCCACTGTAAAGAGCTCTTCCGCGCGCACACTCCCATACTCGCAGATACGGCCCAGATCATTGCGCAGCAGATCGGTAATCATAATGTTCTCGCTGCGATTCTTGGGGTCATTCCGCAGCCAGTCGGCCAGGGCTTCATCTTCCGCCGGGTCCTGGCCGCGACGGGCGGTTCCTTTCATCGGACGGGTAGCAAGGCGGTCCCCGCGCCTACGAAAGAACAACTCCGGAGAGAACGACAAGATGTGCTTATCGCCCAAGCCCACGAACGCGCTGTAGGCCACCCGCTGCTGTTCGCTCAATACCGCAAACATCGTTTCCGGTGATCCGCAAAAATCGAACCATAGCTTATCGGTGAGGTTGACCTGATAGACGTCCCCTGCCCGGATGTACTCCTGGATCACCGCAACCTTTGCCGCATAGTCCAAAAGGGAAATGCCGGGGCGCACATTGCGTATGGCAAAACCTCCGCCAACCGGCGGCGCCTCCGGCAGTAAGTCGTCCGGCGCTTCCCCTTCAAACCGGCCGGTGCGGTGATCAAAAACGCAAGCTCTCGGGTACACGCCAAACCATGCCAACGGCAAGCCCGCGGCCGCCGGGATAGCGGACCGGATACGCTCAAAATGCCCGCCAGCCTCGTAGGAGAGGAATCCAGCGACATAAGCGCCGCTCTCCCGCTGCCGCTCGATCTCCGCGAAGACCGCGGGCAGTTCCTCCGCGGCACCGGCGATTAGGACATGGGCTGGGTCAAGGAATAGATAACTCCGGCCATTCTCCCCGTCAAACCGGGAGGTCCGCAATAGGATGGCCCCCGGCCGGCGTGTGAGCAGCGAATGATATCGCGCCGGAAAGGCGGAAAAAGGCTTCAGACCTGGACTCCTCCCAGAGAGATGACTCCAGTATATTCACGGCCGGTAAGCAGCTGCGTCCGAAATCGGAAGCTGATTGCGGGTGAAGATTATAGTAATTCACATCCTATTAACCATTAAGGCAACGCCGGCAACACTTTTTTGCTTGCCCGGCAAAAGGGTATAATACGTTCCGGCGGTCGGAGCCATGTTCCGGGAACCGCTGCAGAAGGAGAGCAGTGTTCTGCGTCTGCGTCGTTGCATTCAAAGGTGTCAGGGTCGAGATTGGCCATGGCAGGGGGGCGAATGGCGGCGTTCTTATAGGCAAGCAAGTTAGCTTATTTGCGGAAGGAAAGCGCGTGAAGAAAATCTTCGTAGGAAATTTTTCGTTTAGCACGACAGATGCGGATCTACGTCAGTGGTTCGCGCCGTTCGGCGCCGTCGATAGCGCTACCGTGGTAACAGACCGGGACACAGGTCGTTCTCGCGGCTTTGGCTTCGTGGAAATGCCCAACAATAATGAGGCGGAAGCCGCAATTGCCGCCCTTAACGGCAAAGATTCCGGCGGACGCGCGCTGACGGTAAATGAAGCGCGCCCGAAGACGGAACGCAGTGGCGGCGGTGGTGGCCGCGGCGGTGGTGGTGGTTCGCGTTTCAGCCGCGACGACTATCGTGGGCATGCCCGTCAACCGCGCGAACCGCGCTGGTAACCGGCGTATTGCAAGCTTGTTTGCCTGATTTTCCCGGCTAGTTCCTCCTGAGGGCAGCCCGGGACGGTCGATTTGTCCCCAGCTACGCAGAACCTGCCGTCCACACGCGCAGGTTCTGCGACGCAGGCGCTGGTTGTGTGTTATACTGCGTTTGACGCTAGTTCCACGGTTGTGCGTGGTGTTTTCGGTCCCATCACTGGCCTGAAGCTCCTTATTCTACCCTCCGTCCTGCAAGCGTACATCTACCAAATTGGCGACGCGATTGACTATTAGAGCGGTGAATATCACGGGATCTTGCAACTGCCTCGCCGGCAAGAAAGTTTAAGAACAATTCATGATTCGTTTTTCAGATCTGCCCCTCTCCTCCTGCACCCAGGAGCGGTTGTTGGCAGCTCAGTTTTCTATTCCCACCCCTATTCAAGCGGCTGCCATTCCACCGGCTCTCGAAGGTAAAGACATTCTCGCGACCGCGCAAACGGGAACCGGCAAGACGCTGGCGTTCCTGATTCCCATCCTCGAACAAATGCTGAAAACTCCGGCCACCGGCCCACAAGCCCTGGTCCTGGTTCCTACCCGGGAATTGGCCATGCAAGTGGCGGAACAGTTTAACGCCCTGCGCGGCAAACAATTAGCGGCCGCCCTACTGGTGGGCGGAGTAGCGGAAGGACCGCAACTCTCCGCACTGCGCGGCGGAGCCCGTCTGATCGTGGCCACGCCCGGACGTTTAGAGGACTTCATGGGCCGCCGCCTGGTAAAACTGAGCGGCATTCGTACCCTGGTGCTCGATGAAGCGGATCGCATGCTGGATATGGGCTTCGTTCCCTGCATCCGGCGTATCACCGCCGCATTGGCTCGCGACCGCCAGACCCTATGTTTTTCCGCCACGCTGGAAGCTTCCGTCGCCCAACTGGTGACCGACACCATGCGCAGCCCGGTTCGCCTGGCTTTCGGCTCCACGTCAAAGCCGGCCAGCGGCATTCAGTTGCGCGCCTTGCAAGTGCCGCGGGAAGACAAACTGGCAGTGCTCCAGCATCTGTTGACCGCCAAGCCCGGCCGTAGCCTGGTCTTTGCCCGCACCAAGCGCGGCGCCGAACGGCTGGCGAAGCGATTGGCCAGTGACGGGTTTACCGCTACCACCATTCACGGCGACCGCTCGCAATCGCAACGCACCGCCGCGCTCAGTGGTTTTCAACAAGGCCGCTTTAACGTTTTGGTGGCCACCGATATCGCCGCCCGCGGCATTCATATCGATAACGTCGCCCACGTCATCAACTACGACATGCCGGCCATGGCCGAGGATTTCGTGCATCGTGTCGGTCGAACCGGTCGCGCCGGCGAGTGCGGCGTGGCTTCCACCTTTGTCACCAGTGACGAGATGGGCGAACTGCAACAACTGGAACGCACCCTGGACCTGCGTATGCAGCGTCTGCGCGTGCGGCGCACAGTTCGCGAACAGACATCCGCCTAAATTACGGGAGCGGGACTCCAGTTCCGCTCCTTTTTCGCTACTGCCGGCACATGGAATTCTGAGCTCAGGTGTGCTCTGGCGCATTATCATTAAACGTTCGTCCTTTTCAACCGGACCCTTCCGGCGTTCTTGACGAAGATTCCCGGAAATTCCGAGGAAGTGAAGGAGGAAGTGATGGAAAAGCACCCTAAAGGTATCCAAGCCCGCGTTCTGCTGTCTTCCGTATTCGGCCCCTATGCCCGTGATGACGAGTTCGGCAGCCGCGCCATCAACCCGATGGAGCTGTATCACAACCAGGTAACGCGCGCGCAAGGCTCATTCTCCCTGCGCATGTTCCACCGTTCCTGGGGACTCATGATGATTCAGCAGAACATCTCCGCCCCCTCGACCTTGCTGGATTTTCCCAGCCGCGAAGAGTTTGCCCGGGAGTTGACCGCGCAGCAGTACGACATTGTCGGGATCTCGGGAATTATTGTGAACGTAGGGAAAGTGCGGGAGATGTGCCGCATGGTGCGCAAGTTGTCGCCCAACTCCACCATCATTATCGGCGGCCACGTCGCCGCCATCCCCGGTCTGTCGCACATGATTGACGCCGACCAGATCGTGCAAGGCGAAGGCATCGCCTGGATGCGCCAGTATTTGGGCGAAGATCCCGCGGCGCCGATTTGCCATCCGCATATCACCTCCGGCTACGGCACGCGGCTGATGGGCTTCACGTCGCCGGATAGAAAGGGCGCCACCGCGGCCACCATCATTCCCTCCGTCGGCTGCCCCATGGGCTGCAATTTCTGCACCACCTCGTCGTTCTTCGGGGGCAAAGGGAAATTCACCGACTTCTATAAGACCGGAAAAGAACTTTACGACGTCATGTGCGAGATGGAAAGCACTATGCTCACGCGGTCGTTCTTCATCATGGACGAGAACTTCCTGCTGAACCGGGTACGCGCCATGGAGTTGCTCGCCTTGATGAAACAGAACGACAAGTCCTGGTCGTTTTATGTCTTCTCTTCCGCCAACGCTCTCCGCAAGTACACCATCGACGAGTTGGTGGAACTGGGAATCTCCTGGCTATGGATGGGACTGGAATCGCCCAAATCGCAGTACAAGAAGCTGGAAGGCGCCGACACGCTGAAACTGACCCGCGAACTACGGCAACACGGCATCAAGCTGCTCGGCTCCACGATCGTCGGCCTCGAACACCACACGCCCGAGAACATTCACGAGGAAATCGAGCACGCCATCGCTCATAACACCGATTTCCATCAGTTCATGCTCTACACTCCGGTCCCGGGCACGCCGCTCTACCAGCAAATGCTGGAAGAAGGACGCATGTTGGACGACATCGATCTGGCCGACATTCACGGACAGTTCAAATTCAACTTCCAGCACGCGGCTATCTCGCGGGAACAATCCAAGAAGCTCCTCGATTGGGCCTTCTGGCGCGACTTCGAAGTGAATGGCCCCAGCATCTTCCGCATCTGTGAAACCACCTTCCAAGGCTGGATGCGCTATAAGTCGCATCCGGACGCGCGCATCCGCGAACGTTTCCGCCTGGAATCGGACCAACTGCGTAAGGCCTACGGCGCCGTGCTTTGGGCGATGGAACATCGCCTGAAGAAGACCAACGCCCAGGCCAGCGCCCGGTTGCATGTTCTCCGCCGGGATATGGAAAAAGAATTCGGCGGCTTGACCAAGTTGGTTTCAAGGCTGGCCGGACCGGTAATGCTCTGGCTCAATCACCGCGAGGAACACCGTCTGGCCAAAGGCAAGACCTACGAACCCAAGCTCATCATCGAACGGCGCAATTGGGCGAGCAGCCACTAGGCAGTAGCTAGGAATTAGTAGTTAGTAGTTAGGAAGGCCTGCCGTCCCGACTGCCTCGGGACGGCAAAAACCACCACACTAGCCTGGATTATTCATCAGATTCTGAGCGTACCCCATCAACCGCCCGGGGGGCAGTTGTTTATGATGAACAAGCCTATTCCCTCTCGCGTGGAGATGCCCGGGCCTGTCACCGTAAACTTTCCTATCATGTCGTCGTCGCACAACGTCAGGGTACTCTCCCGGCCTCCAGCCGAGATCGTGCAGCTGCCGCCATAGCTATAATCGTGGCCGGCTAACTGCTCCACTACCACTTCGGTAACATGGTTGCACGCGATAATTCGGCTATCGGGGAGCAAACGGTTCAACTCACGCTCAAGGCTACCGAGGATGTATTTGATATGCGATGGATTGGTCACCTCCGTAACGGAGACGGCAAAAACATCTTGCGAGAGTTCCGCGCGCGCGAGGGACTCGGCCATCATCGGGATTGCTACACCAAAGATAGATGTATGAGGAAATGTACAATTCGTAACAGTTCTTGCGATTCTTGCGGAGGGGATACCAATGACGACCGCCGAACCTGAAATCACAGCCCGTTTTCTTGAGTTCTCCCGTCAGAAGTTGCTGGAACAAATATGGCCACGATTGCGCGACTGTGTCGAGTCGCTGACCGATGAGCAGATTTGGTGGCGCCCCAACGCGAACAGCAACAGTATCGGCAACCTCTGGGCAGATTCTCTACATCACCAAGCTGATCCGCGGCCAAGACCTGGGCTTCTACCGCGAACTGGATAACACCGGGCGACTGGGACAGGATAAATAATAAGCAAAGCAAAAGCCGAGGCCCGTAGGCCTCGGCTTTTGCTTGCTTGCTCCAGTTACTTAGCGTCTGCCGCGTCCGTCGCCGCCGCCGCTCCGGGGGGGACCGCCACGGCCACCGCCGCGGGGACCGCCGCGTCCGCCGCCACTGCCACCGCGCCGCGGTCGTCCGCTGCCACCAGCCGGGCCACGATCGCCGCTGCGCGGCGCGCCCTCGACGGCGTGCCCGCCCTCGACACGGTTGAAGTTCGGTTCGCCTTCTTCGGGTTCCACCGTCATCTCGATAGCCGGATCGCCGCCCTCGATGCTGACAGCTGCCTCGCCGGTGCCGCCTTCCATCTTCGCGCGCTGTTCCTTCAGAATGGCCTTGCGCGAGAGACGAATGCGATTGCCTTCGATCGACAGTACTTTGACCAGGACCTGATCGCCTTCCTTCAGTTCATCGCGGATGTCCTTGATGCGGTGTTCGGCGACTTCACTGATGTGCAGCAGGCCGTCGGTACCGGGCAGGATTTCCACGAATGCGCCAAAATCGGCCAACCGCGATACTTTGCCGAGATAGGTTTTCCCGATCTCCGCGGTGGCGGTAATGTCGCCGATCATCTGCAACGCCTTGGCGGCGGCTACCTGGTCGCTGGACGAAACATTGACCTTGCCGCTGTCTTCGACGTCGATTTTCACGCCGGTCTGCTCGATGATTCCGCGAATCACCTTGCCGCCGGGGCCGATCAGATCGCGGATCTTATCCACCGGAATCTGCAGGGTATAGAAGCGCGGCGCGTACTCGCTGATGGCCTCGCGCGATCCGGTGATCGCTTCGTTCATGCAGTCCAGAATATGGTTACGGCCGCGATTGGCCTGCTCCATAGCCTCACGCATGATCTGCGAGGTAATGCCGGTAACCTTGATGTCCATTTGCAGAGCGGTAATGCCCTGCCGCGTGCCCGCCACTTTGAAGTCCATATCGCCGTAATGATCTTCGGCTCCGGCAATATCGGAAAGAACGGCGTATTTTTCTTCCTCTTTCACCAATCCCATCGCCACACCGGCGACGGCGGATTTGATGGGAACGCCCGCATCCATCAGCGACAACGAGGCGCCGCAAACGGTGGCCATGGACGACGAACCGTTGGATTCCAGAATGTCGCTGACCACGCGCATGGCATACGGCCAATCGGCCTCGGAAGGCAGGACGGCCGAAATCGAGCGTTCGGCCAAAGCGCCATGGCCGATTTCGCGGCGCCCGGCGCCGCGCAGGAACGCCACTTCGCCCACCGAGAACGGCGGGAAATTGTAGTGCAGCATGAAGCGCTTCTTGGCTTCGCCTTCGAAAAGTTCCATGCGTTGCATGTCGTCGGCCGTACCCAGGGTGGTGGTTACCAGGGCCTGAGTCTCGCCGCGAGTGAAGATCGCCGAGCCGTGCGTGCGGGGCAGTGCGCCCACTTCGATCCAGATCGGACGGATCTGGTCGAACCCGCGCCCATCGGGGCGACGGTGCTTCTCCAGTACGTCCTCGCGGAAAATCCGCTCCCGCATGAGTTCGAAGTACTGCACCAGCTTCTTGCGCTCGTCCTCGTTCTCTTCGGGAATGGCCTCTTTCAGTTCCTTCTTGAGGGCCTTCACCAGATCGGAGCTTTCGTGCTTGGCGTGCTTTTCCGTGTCCAGCGCATCGGCCAATCGTTCGCCGGCGCGAGCTCGCAGATCGGCGAAATACTTTTCGTCGATTTCGGGCTTCACCACTTCGCGCTTCTTGCGGCCGAACTCGCTGGCCATCCCGGAGATGGCCGCACAAATCTTTTTGATCTCGCCGTGGCCGTATTCGATTGCCTGCACCACGGTTTCCTCATCTACTTCGTTGGCGCCGGCTTCGATCATCACGATGCCTTCGCTGGTTCCCACCACCATCAGGCGCAAGTCGCCGTCGCGCATTTCGGTATAGGTAGGATTCACGATGAACTTGCCGTCTACGCGACCGACGCGCACCGCGCCGATGGGACCCAGAAAGGGGATATCCGAAAGGGTCAACGCGCAAGAAGCGCCATTGATGGCCGCCACGTCCGGATCGTTTTCGGTATCGGCGGAAAGCACCAGGGCAATCACCTGGGTCTCGTTTTTGAAGCCTTTGGCAAACAGCGGGCGGACGGGACGATCGATCTGGCGCGAGGTCAGGATTTCGCGTTCGCTGGGCCGGCCTTCCCGTTTGATAAATCCGCCGGGGATGCGTCCGCCGGCGTAAGTGTACTCGCGATAATCCACCGTCAGGGGGAAGAAATCGATGCCCTCGCGGGGCTCGGCAGCGGCAACCGCGGTTGCCAATACAACGTTATCGCCGGTGCGGACCACGGCCGAGCCGTGGGCCTGCTTGGCCAGCTTGCCGGTCTCGAAGGTCAGAGTTTTGCCACCATCGAGTTCGACGGTGATAATGTGGGGTTCTGGAATGGTCATGCGGCTTCCTTTCAGGAAAGCACCCGGCAGCGGCCGGTTGGCAAGGAGAGAAAAAACGTATGCCGGGGCCCAAATTCGTCTCGGCACGAACGTTTCTCGCAGGGCAGCGGCACCGCGCCCTCTTGTGGGGTGGCGGCGGCGCTGACACAGCAGAGCGCCGGAAAGTCAGGCGTTCGGGACCCGCTGGGAACCAACTACTTGCGAATGCCGAGTCTCTGAATGACGGTTTTGTAGCGCTCGGAATCGTATCGCTTCAGATAATCCAGCAAGCTACGTCGCTTGCTAACCAGCATGAGCAGACCGCGCCGGGACCCATGGTCCTTCTTGTGCGTCTGGAAATGCTCGGTCAACTCACCAATGCGCTCGCTCAACAGCGCAATCTGGACTTCCGGACTGCCGGTGTCGGTCTGGTGCGTACGGTACGTGTCGATAATGGTTTGTTTTTGCTCTCGGGCTAACACTGAGTCGGGTGCGCTCCTGCCTTTTTTTCGTTATCTCAATAACTGACCAGAGGATAACAGACGGTCCGCCGCAGTGTAAAGGATTCCGCACTGTAAGTTTCTAAGCAGCGGGACCGTTGGCATCCACCGCCTCATAGCGACGCCGTTTCGGCAGCTCGCTTAGCGACACACCGGCGGGAAGTCCGGCGGGCAGGAAGATGGAAAAACACGTGCCTGTGCGTCCCGGCCGCCGCCCGCTCCACACCCGCAGGTGGCCTCCGGCGCGATTAACGATCCCCATACTGACCCACAGGCCCAGGCCGGTGCCCCTCTCCCCTTTGGTAGTAAAAAAAGGTTCGAACAGGCGCGCCCGATGCTGGGCATCAATTCCCCTCCCCGTGTCCGCCACCGTGATGCAATACCCTTGCCGCTCTCCGTCGTGCCACTCCCGGGCCGGATACAAGTGCACAACCACTCGCCCAGCCTCCGGCGTAGCTTCCAGGGCGTTCAACAACAGGTTGGAAATTACCTGCCGGATTTCTCCGCTAAATCCGACAACTCTAGCGCTGGTGTCTAAGCGCGAAGTCAACGTTACGCCGTGATCTCTCGCCACAGGCGCAAAGAACTCGACCAGTTCCCCAATCACGCCCCCCAGATCGAACTCCGCGGGATGACCGCTTTCCCGATGAAATTTCAGCGTCTGCTTGGTAATGCGGGTGATGGTTTGCAGCTGCCGCTCCATCATGTCGAGATACTCCCGCCCGCTCGCATCGGTAATCGACGGGCGTATCAGATAGGCCAGATTGGTCATGGCCTCCAGAGGATTGTTGATTTCATGGGCGACGGTGGCGGCGAGCCGGCCGGCGGCCGCCAGCTTCTCGGTTCGGATTAATGCCATCTCCGCCCGCTTACGATCCGTAATGTCCTGAATCGTAACCAGCACCTGCCGTTCTCCCCGAAAATTAAGTCGGACGGCGGAAAGTAGAAAGGTGACGTCCCGCACTCTACCCTCCTGCAATAACTGCTGCTGCGTTTCCACCTGATGATGGCTCCGTCCCCCCATCAGTGTGTCGAGAACGGTGCGGCGCATGGCGCAATCCCCGCAGTGCGGCCCCACGCCACAACCGTTCAAACTATTCAGCGCGTTCAGACAACGCAGGGCCTCGCCCTGGCGCAGATTCGCAAAGTCGTTGTTCGAGGCGCCGCTGAACCGCTCCGCAAACTTATTCATCTTGCGCACCCGGCGGTCGCTATCCACCAGCAGCATGATCAGCGGCGTGCTGTCGTAAATTGCGGCCAACTGCTCCTCATCATCCTTGAGCGTCTTGACCAGGTGTACGACAACGCCAAGGAGCAGCCCGGTGCCCAACACCAATAAAAAGGTCAGTGCCGTGCTGAACCAAGCCGGTGGTGCTCCGAAAATCGCCGGCTGTCTCCACTCTGGTCCGATCACGCAGCGAGTCAGGGCCACGATCCCAAAGACCGTAGCCAAGGTCCCCATGACCAATAATCCCCAGGCTTCAATCGAACTACGTACCTTTTTCAGCATTAACGAAAGAGTAACACTGAAATGCCACTTCTCTGCCATGGGCCGCGGAAATCCCAGCGTTTTCTTACCTTAGAGAACCGGCGCCTAGAGGGCGGCTCCGCCGCGTTACTATGTTACTTCCGATTTTCTACGAAGCTGGCTTGCCACTTGTGCGGACCCGACGGTCTGATAGGATAATTCTGGTTAAATACGATGAAGAAGCTGAGCTTCCTGGTCTCCCTCAATACGGATCAGAACGATTACCAACACCAACAGGCGCTGGCGGCGGAAGAAGCGGCCCAACGTTTGGGTGTTGATATTCAAGTTGTGTTCGCCGATAACGACGCCATCAATCAAAGCCAGCAACTGCTGAGCGTAATCCAATCCTCCGGGCAACGCCCCTCGGGCATTGTCTGCCAACCGGTAGGTACCGGGTTGGCGCAAGTGGCCATGGCGTGCGTATCCGCCGGTATTGGCTGGGCGGTGCTGAATCGCGAAGTCGATTATCTGCCGGACCTCCGCAAGCGATTTCAGGTTCCAGTTTTCAGCGTCAGCGTCGATCAGGAAGAGGTCGGTAAAATTCAGGGAGCGCAGATTGCCTCGCTACTGCCCGATGGAGGATTGGTTCTCTACATCCAGGGCCCCGCGGTCAATCCGGCCGTGCAGGTACGCGCTTCGGGAATGTATTCCACCAAGCCGGCCCATATTCAAGTGCGCGCGTTACGTGGGCGCTGGACCGAGGAAAGCGGTTACGAAACCGTCACCTCCTGGCTGCGCTTGTCTACCTCGCATCAGACTCCGATCAGCCTGGTAGCCTCGCAGAATGACGCCATGGCACTGGGCGCGCGCAAAGCCTTCGAACAGCATACCGCCGGCGCGGAACGCGATATGTGGACCAAGTTGCCCTTTACCGGTTGCGATGCCTGCCCTGGGAAGGGCCAGGAATGGGTTCGTAAAGGCCTATTGAGCGCATCGGTGGCCATCCCGCCGACTGCGGATTTGGCACTGGAATTATTTGTTCGTCACTTGCAGTCCGGCACGCAACCGGTCGAAACGACGCTCCTCCAGCCCAGCTCTTTTCCGGCCATCGATAAGTTGATTCCGATTCGCAGCAGCGGCAAGGTGCCATTCGGACGCCCCTAACGTCTCCCGTCCCCGGTCCCCCGTCTCCCGCCTGCGGATGCAGCGTCCCGGCTTGCCGGGACTGTCCTGTTTGAGGGTTCTATCGGGGGCGCGACTTTCAGCCGTACCGCTACAGCGTGCGAAAGAATGCGGTTTTAGCCGCTGGTTTGCGCTTGATCAGCGCGATAAGCGGCTCCAGCACTATGCCAGTCGGTCCCGCCTGACAGCCCCTCTGGCGAGGGACTGGAGACGGGGAACGGGGGACGTCCTTTAGCGGCTCATTGCCTCGGCGCGAGATACTTCCAGCGGTTCTCCCTGGGGCGCAACTTCCAGTTTCGCCAAACCTGTCTGATAGCCTCGATCGAAGGCCTTCAGGTTTAAATCTTTGAAGTGTTCCGGCACGCTCTCGGCAACGGCTTGGCGTAACGATTCCGGCTTTACCAATTTGCTGACCGCGGCAAAGAAGCCCACCATCACGATATTCAGCACCATGTGCTTGCCCAGTTCCTCGGCAATCCGGGTGGCTGGACAACTGAACAAGCGCGTCCCCGGCCGCAGCCCGGAAATCTGCACCATGTTTTCTTCCACCACCAGCATGCCGCCCTCTTTCAGACCGGGCACAAACTTGGTGAACGCCTCCTGCGACATCACGATCAAAATATCCGGACGCGTCACGTAGGGATAGAGCACCGGCTGGTTGGAAGTAATCACCTGCGCGGCGCAGGCGCCGCCGCGGGCTTCGGGACCGAAGCTTTGCGTCAGGGTGGCAAACCCGCCTTCAAATACCGAATAAGCCTTGCCAATCACCATGGCCGACAAAATCACGCCCTGTCCGCCAAAGCCAGCGACCCGGATTTCCGTTACTCCTGACATTCGCATTCCTCCATGTGCAGCGTATCCACATAGCGATCGCCCAATGAATCGTGCATCTGCTCGCGCATCAATTCGATATAGTCGGGGCGCACCCGATCGATAAATTTACCCACCGTGATTTCCCCCGACTTGGTCATCGCCACTTCGTGCGTGGGGGCGCCATTCCGAATCTTGCTCAACTGCTTATAGGACTGCAGCGCGCTCAACCCGTCGCCCATGCGATTGCGCCGCTGATACAGCGTGGGGCAGGGCGCGATCACTTCGATGAAGCTGAAGCCCTTCTTGGCAAACACTTCCTGCATGGCTCGCGCCAATTGCTTCACGTGGAACACGGTCCACCGCGCCACATACACCGCGCCGGCCGCATCCATCAAATGCGCCAAATTGAAATTGGGATCGAACGTGCCATAGGGCGAGGTCGAGGTAATCACGTTACTGGGCGTCGTGGGCGCCGATTGGCCGCCGGTCATGCCGTAGATCAGATTGTTGACGCAGATCACTTTCAGATCGATATTGCGCCGCGCCGCATGGATCAAGTGATTGCCGCCAATGGCCGACAAATCGCCGTCTCCGGAATACACCACCACATTCAGCTTTGGGTTGGCCAGTTTCAAGCCGGTGGCAAAGGGAATGGCGCGCCCGTGCGTGGTATGGAACGAATCCACATTCAGGTAGCCGGCCACCCGGCCGGTGCAGCCAATGCCGCTGACCACCACCAGGTTTTTCAGGTCCACCTCGGAGTCGCTCAAGGCGCGGGTGAAGCAATTGACGGTAGTGCCGATGCCGCATCCGGGACACCAGATGTGCGGCATGCGGTCCATGCGCAGGAACGGTTCCACCGCATTGATTTCACAGGTATTCTGCTCAGTCGCGCTCATCGAATCGCCTCCTCGATGGCTTTCAAGATCTCGTCGGGGTCATGGACACTGCCGCCGGCATGAGGGACGCAAACCGTCTTGCACTTGCCCGCCGCGCAGCGTTCAACTTCCAAAGCCATTTGTCCTAAGTTCAATTCCGGCACCACCAGAGCTTTCACCCGGCCCGCCAACTCGCGAATTTGTTTTTCCGGAAACGGCCAGGCGGTGATCAAGCGAAATTTCCCCACCTTCAGCCCTTTTTCCCGGGCCAGATCGATAGCCCGTTGCGCCACCCGCGATGTAATCCCGTAACTGATGACCACGGCGTCGGCATCCTCGCAGCCATCGGTTTCGAATTCCACGATCTGATCCACGTTCTTGTAGACCTTATCCTTCAGCCGATTCACTAAGGAGTGCTGAATCTTGGGCGTCATGTTGGGATAGCCACGATCGTCGTGGGTCAGTCCGGTGACGTGGAAGTTGTAGCCTTCCCCGGCATGCACCATATCGGGGACCATGTCGCCGTTGGTCGCGTACAGCTTGAATTCTCCCGGCGGCTTGTTGGTATGGCGCCGCGGCTCAATGGTGATCGCCTCGGCCGGGGGAATCACCACCTTCTCGGTCATGTGCCCGACCACTTCGTCCAGCATGACCATCACCGGCACGCGATATTTCTCGGCCAGGTTGAACGCGCGGATCGTAAGGTCGAAACACTCCTGCGGTGAATTCGGACAGACGGCGATAATGGCATAATCACCATGCGAGCCCCAGCGGCATTGCATCATGTCGGCCTGCGCCGGCAAGGTGGGCAAACCGGTGGACGGTCCGCCGCGTTGCACGTCGATGAACACGCAAGGCGTTTCCGTCATTGCCGCAAAGCCAATGTGTTCCATCATCAGCGAAAAACCCGGCCCCGAAGTGACGGTAAACGCCTTGGCTCCCGCCCACACCGCGCCTTGCAGCGTGATCGATGCCGCCAATTCGTCTTCCATTTGAATAAAGGTGCCGCCGATGGTGGGAATGCGCGACGCGAACCGCTCGACTACTTCCGTGGAAGGCGTAATCGGGTACCCCGAGGCAAAACGCGCGCCCGCCGCCAGACAGCCCTCGCAACAGGCGTGATCGCCATCCAGAAAATGTACCCCGGTAAGAACTCCTGCTGGCTCAGCGGGCATCGGAGGCCTCCTTCTGCGCTATCGCAGGTCCCGCGGCGGGAGCCGGCGCTGTCTTGTGCCCGTGGATGGCGAAATCCGGGCAATACATGCCGCACAGGTCACATCCGCTGCACTTCTCCGGCGCCACCGCTTCCGGCGGATGATAGCCCTTGGCATTGAACGCGGAAGAGAGCGCTAGAACCTTTGAAGGACAGAACTCCACGCAAAACCCGCAGGCTTTGCAGCGTTCCACCACGATCTTAACTTCACCTTTGGCCATCCCTACCTCATTTCCAGCCGCTTGTTGCGCGACCGACACTTTCTCTTGTGACCTTGCCGGACCATCCCGGAACTTCCGGCCCGGATTCATTTCCCTGTATTGATCCGAGGAGAGAAACATCCCGGCAGCACTACGGAAATTATCTTCTCTCTATGCCCAGCATGGTGTGACGTAGATCACTTTGAGCTGTGCCGGTCGGACTTGGAAACCGCGACCACAGCGACGATCAAGCACTATTGCGAATTGTCCCGGCAAAAATTCGCTGCAAGCAAACGAAAAGAGAGATGGAGAGCAGGTTTCAAAGTTTCAAGGTTTCAAAGTTTCAAGGTTTCAAGGGTTCGCATCCAATCTCCCTAGCTGCGCAGAAGTCGGGCGACGACCGTGAAACCTTGCTTTTAATCCCCGGCCCTGCATCCAATTTTCCTAGCGGAACGGAAGGCGGCCACGACGAACGACGATCGTGACACCTTGAAACCTTTGAAACCTTGCTTTTCTGAAACATTGAAACTTTGAAACCTTGAAACCTTGCTTTTATGATTGATCAAAATATATCCCACTACCGCATTATTCAAAAGCTGGGTGGCGGCGGCATGGGGGTGGTTTACGAAGCCGAGGACCTGAACCTTGGCCGCCGCGTCGCCTTGAAGTTCCTGCCCGACCAGCTCTCCCAAGACGGGCCAGCGCTACAACGCTTTCAGCGGGAAGCGCGGGCCGCCTCAGCGCTGAATCATCCCAATATCTGCACCATATATGAAGTCGGACAAGCGGACGGTCAAAACTTCATTGCCATGGAATTGCTGGATGGACAGACGTTGAAAGGTCTTATCGCCGGTAAGCCGCTGGAATTGGAAGCGCTGCTCGATCTGGGCATTGAGATCTGCGATGCACTGGACGCGGCTCACGCCCAAGGCATTGTCCACCGGGATATTAAACCGGCCAACCTATTCGTCACCTCGCGCGGCCACGCTAAAATTCTGGATTTTGGCCTGGCCAAACTCACCCCCCAGAGGCAGACGGTGGGCGAGGCGGTCATTGCCTCGAGCGCACCCACGTTGACGGAAGAGCACCTGACCAGCCCCGGGATGGCGCTGGGCACCATGGCTTACATGTCGCCCGAGCAGGCCCGCGGCAAAGAACTGGACGCGCGAACCGATCTATTTTCTTTCGGCGCGGTGCTATATGAAATGGCCACTGGCCTGCTTCCCTTCCGGGGCGACACTTCGGCCGTTATCTTCGACTGCATCCTGAATCGCGAACCCACCCCGCCCGTCCGCCTCAATCCCGGTCTTCCCGCAAAACTCGAAGCCATTCTGGGCAAGGCCCTGGAGAAGGATCGTGAGTTGCGTTATCAGAGCGCGGGGGAGATGCGCGGCGACCTGAAACGTCTGAAGCGGGACACGGAATCCGGCCGCGTTGCGGTGGTGGATTCCACGCCCGCCACGGCCCCGGCACCATCCAGGCATTGGGCCCGGATGGCGGCGATCATGACCCTTTTCTTGATTGCCGTCACCGCCGGGATAGTTGTGTGGCATAAGCGCCAAACTGTCACCTCCGCACCGCCGGCAAGTGGCTCCCCAGCGGTGGCCGAAAAACCCGCGCAATCCGACGTACACAGCGTGGCGGTACTGCCCTTCCGCGACCTGTCCGGCGGAAGCGGAGAGAACGCGGGCTGGGGCATCGGTATGGCCGACGCTATCATCAGCCGCTTAGCGTCCCTGCACGATCTGGCCGTTCGACCCACCAGTTCAGTTCTCCGCTATGCCAAAGAACCCGCCGATCCGGGGCAGGTGGCGCGGGATCTCGAAGTCGAATCGGTGCTGGATGGCACCTATCAGCGCGATGCCGGAATCATGCGCGTCTCCGTGCAATTGATTGACCGGCAAAGCCGCTCGGCCCGTTGGGCCGGCACCTACGACCTCAGCGCGCGGGACATGCTCAAGTTCCAGGATGAGGTGGCCAAAAAAGTGGTCGATGGCCTGAAGGTACAAATCTCCGGCGCCGAACAGAATGCTTTGTCGTCCTCGCTGACCTCCTCTCCCGAAGCCTATAACCAGTATGTGCAAGCGCGTTATTTCCTGAACGACTATTTCATGCGTTCCAGCCTGGACAGTCTGCAGCAGGGACAACGGCTCATGCAGGACGCGCTCAGCGCCGATCCCAAGTTCGTCGAAGCGCAGGCGCTGTTGGCGCAGTTGTACACCATGGAGGGCGCCAACTTCCCGGAAGACGCGGCGCAAAAGCTGGCCCTGGCACAAAAGGCGGCCAATCGGGCGATTGCCATGAATCCGCGTTCTCTGGACGCCAACCTCGCACTGGGCCAGATTTTTGCCGAACAAGGAAAAAACGGCCATGCCATCGATCAGCTGCGGCGCACCACTGTGATGGCACCCAATTCCGATGCCGCCTGGGACATCCTGGGCTACGCCTATCACTACGCAGGCCTTAACGACCTGGCCGAACAGGCCTACCACCGCAGCATGATCCTGAATCCCACGACCGCGCGCATTTACTGGATGCATGCGCGCATGCTGCTCTACCTGGGCCGTCCGCGGGAAGCCGAACAGGAAGTGCGGCAAGAGTTGACGACTTATCCCGACCAATTCAAGCTCAATGCCTATCTCGGCGAGTTCCTGTATTACCAGGGCAAATGGGACCAAGCCGAGAAGTACCTGACCCGCGCTATGGCGTTGGGCGCCAAGACCGGAGATCCCGCACCCTTTGCCTTTGCCGGCTTCCTCTATGCCGCCCGGGGGCAGCGGGACAAAATCCCCCAGCAAATGTTCGCTTATCGCCCGGAGGATGTGATCGATGGCGACTTCGCCTATTGGATTGGCGGAATGTATGCCCTGCTTGGCGAAAACCAGCCGGCCATTACCTGGCTGCGGCGGGCTATCACCCTGGGCAACCACAATTACCCCTGGTTTCAGCGCGACAAGAATTATGACAAGTTACGCGGAAATCCGGAGTACCAGCAAATTATGAAAAGCGTACGCGCCGATTGGGAACATCACAAACGTGAGTCTGGCGACACGTCGGGTGTGAGCTAGGAGAAAACAATTGTTACCGGCCATTTCTCCATCTAGCGCTTTCGACGCTCCCCTCAGTTCTTTGTTATTGGTCAATGGCGCCGAGCAGCAAGCTATCCTAATTCGCAACTTGCCATTCACCATTGGCCGAAAACCGGGGAACGACGTGGTACTGGCGGATCCGCGGGTGTCCCGGGAACATGCCCAAATCGTCCGCGAGGGCACGGAGTACGTATTGGTCGATCTATCCAGTAAGCTGGGAACCTTCGTCAACGGCCAGCGGGTCGCGCGCCACCGCCTGCAAAATCATGACCGACTGGAATTCGGCTCGCGGGAGGGCGTGTATCTCCTGTTTGCCTCGGATGCACCAACCCCGGTGGCAACCCAACAATTGCTGGGCAGGATCGGAGAGCTCTCGTCGGCCTCGGAATTGGAAAAGCTCTCGCTGCTTTTGGAAGCGGCACGCAAGCTGAACGGCACACGGGTTTTGGAGGATGTGCTCCCCACCCTGCTCGAATTGACTTTGCGTCTGACCAAGGCGGAGCGCTCTTACATTTTCCTGCGCGAATCGCAAGGCCGTCTGCGTCTGGCTGCCGGGCGCGACGCCCAGGGACGGCCGTTGGCCGATGACACTACGATCTCCCGTTCGATTCTGAACCAAGCCGCCGACTCAGGATGCGAATTTCTGCTGACCGATACCAGCCGCTTCAGTGACGTGGAAGCACATAACAGTATCATCGCATTCGATTTGCGCACCGTCATCTGCATTCCCTTGTGCGCGGGACCAAGACCGCCCGCCGAATCGACAAACACGGATGCGGTTGCCCCGGCATCTTCCGGTCAGGTTCGGGGCGTGCTTTACCTGGACAGCCACGTCACCTCCCACGCCATGACCGGAACTGGGGATGACGTCTTGCGCGCGCTGGCCCGGGAAGTGGCCTCCTTACTGGAAAACGCCTACCTCGTACAAGCGGAAGCGGCCGCGCGCGGCTATCAGCAGGAACTGGCGATCGCAGCCTCCATTCAACAAGGATTGATGAACATCTCGGTTCCGGAGGTACCATTCGCCACCATCCACGCCCGCAGCGTACCCTGCCGCGAGATTGGCGGCGATTTCTTCGACGTGGTACGTACCGACGAAGGACTGGTCGCCCTGGTGGCCGACATCTCCGGGAAGGGGATCTCGGCAGCCTTGCTAGCTTCCACCTTGCAAGGATTCATTGCTTCGCAATTGATGGCGAATATGCCGTTGACCCATGTGGCGGCCGCGGTCAACGCCTTCCTGTGCCACAAGCGCGTGGAATCCAAGTACGCGACCCTGGCTCTGGCCCTGCTGACTCCCAACGGCGAATTGGAAGTGGTCAATTGTGGACATGTGCTCCCGCTACTACTCTCCCGCGACCGCGGCTCTACTTTCATGGAAGGCTCGAATATGCCAGTAGGCCTCTTTGCCGAAGCGACCTATGAGAACATACGTTGCCGGCTCAACCCCGGCGAACGCCTGTTGCTATACTCCGACGGCATCACCGAAGCGGCCAACGCCCAAGACGAGTTCTTCGGCGACGCCCGTCTGCAACAAGCCGCCATCGCCAATTCCCCGGTAGACGAGATCTTCGCCCAAGTAAACACCTTCACCGGCAACAAACCTGCCGACGACGATTGCACGCTGCTGGAAGTCAGATATGGGAGCTGTGGTTAGTGGCTAGTGGCCAGTGTCGTATCCCAGAAGGTCATGGCATAAGTTCTGGGGTTGTGGTTCGTACAGGGATATAGGTAACACTTCGGACCTGGCAGATTGGTAACACATTAAGCCCGGGTTGAATTTGTGTCAGGGCACGGCTTCAGCCGTGCCGATCCGAACGCCAATAAAATGGGCCTTTAGGCCCTGTGGGCGGAATGATGCGGTTTTTCTATTTCTAGCCCGAACTTATGGGACAGAACACTAGCGCCTTGCTCAACTGACTTCCCAGCGCGGACCCAAAATCAAATTTCGGTTTTGGCGTGCAAGATTCCAATGTGCTGATTGCCGGCGCAAATGTGGGAACGAAAACACGGAATTCCCGTTCCGGAACGGCCCCTTACAGGGCGCCCAGTTCACGCAGAATTCGCGGGTCAATGGGCTGGGGATCGGGTCTCCATTTGCGCAAGGGACGTTGTGGGTTGCCAAAGTGAACACCGGCGGCGGCGACGAATCCAAGCAGGAAGGCGAAGCGTTTCATAGGATGCTCTCCGCGGCTGGCAACGCTCTGGCTGTTTCCGTTGCAGCCGCCCGATCCTCTTAAAGGCCGATGGCGCCAGCGAATCTTAAGTTTCCCTGAGTTCGGCCCTGATTGCTGCGCCATCGCCCAATTAGTAGATCGTCAATTCCAGAAAAAACTATAGCCGAAAACCTTCCGCCATTCGCATTACCTTCGTGCGAGCAGCCGTGGAGTTGTTGTTGAAACTCGTGCAGAACCCGGAAACTCGCGCAGAGGCGCTGAGGCGCGGAGGGGAAAACCGAAAAGGGAAAAATCAGAAATACAGGGGCGTCGAGTTGGGTGGCGGCGCCCATAGGAAAGTTATTGCCGCTCAAGGTGCTTCATCTTCTTAACTGAACGATATCGGGTATCCATTCGGGCTTCTGCGCGAGTTTCCCTATGCCGGGGTTTTCCCTCTGCGGCTCAGCGCCTCTGCGCGAGTTTCCTATTCCTGGGTTCTTGTTTTCCCGGCAAGGAAGCGCCGCGCATAGATGCGTCGATCAATTCGATGGTATGAAAGGCGGGCACCCCGCGTCCCATCCGCTGCATGCAGGCCTTCAGGTGCAGCAGGCAACCGGGGTTGCCGGACACCACCGCCCCGGCGCCGGTAGCCAGGAGGCTCTCCACCTTACGTTCGCCCAATTCCTCCGCCGGTCCCGGTTGCACCAGATTATAGATACCGGCGGAACCACAGCAGAGAGCCGCGTCCGCGATCTCCATCAGCTCGATTCCGGGAATGGCTGCAAGCAATTGGCGGGGCGCGTTGCGAATACCTTGCACGTGCTGCAAATGGCATGAGTCCTGAACCGCAACCTTAACCGGAAGCGGATGGCGACGCGTCTGGGGACCCAGTTCGGCCAGCAGTTCCGAGATATCCCGGCATTTGGCTACGAAGCGCTGGGCGCGCTCCGCATAGGCCGGATCATCGCGTAACAGCCAGGCATAATCTTTCACGTTGGAACCGCAGCCCGCCGCATTGATGACGACGGCATCGACGTTTTCGCGTTCAAAGACGTCGATCATGTGGCGGGCAAACTCCAGCGCCTGCTCTTCCCTGCCGGCGTGCGTCATTAACGCGCCACAACACTGCTGATCGGGCGGAATCAAGACTTCGCAGCCTTCCGCGGCCAGCACTCGCGCCGTTGCCGCATTCACTTGATCGAAAAACAGCCGCTGCACACACCCTAACATCAGGCCAATGCGCAGCCGCCGCGGTGCCGCATTCAGCCCAGAACGCCCAACAGCGGCGCGTTCCGGCGCTCCCGGCGGCGGAACCATACGCCGCGGCAGGCGGGAATGCAGCATGCCCAACGACACCGCCGGCAATAACGCCTCCAGGACGCGAAGCCGCGGCGGCAAAAATTTGATCAACCCCAGCGCACGGAGCGCCGCGCGGATGCCCAGCCGCTGATAAGCCCACAGAAACGGCAACAGCAACCGTAGCCGCGAGGGATAGGGAAAGAACGCAAACACCAGTCCCCGGAATATCCGTTCGCTCAAGGCACGCGGATAATGGCGCTCGATCTGGGCACGAGTGGCTTCGATTAATTTGTCGTACTTCACGCCCGAGGGGCAAGCGGTAATGCAGGCCATGCAGCCAAGACAACGGTCAAAGTGACGCACATAAGCCAGATCGAATTGCGCTTCGCCTTCCAACCCCATCTTCATCAGGTAAATGCGCCCGCGCGGGGAATCCATCTCTTCGTGCCACAGCGCATAGGTGGGGCACACGGGCAGACAGAAGCCGCAGTGCACACATTGATTGATCAGGTCCATCGCCGGCGGATGGTGCTCGTCGAAGATCCCGCAGCCGGGCGAAGTCAAGGGCAGCACGCGCGCAGGCTCGGCCATTAAATCCCTCCTACAAAGCGGCCCGGATTCAGAATACCGGCGGGATCGAATTGCCGCTTCACCCGCTGCATTAACTTCAGAGCCGAACCCGCATCGCCCCACACTTCCAGCCGCGAGCGCAACTCGTCCGGACGCCGCAAAAGGACCAGCGAGCCGCCGCGCCTTTCCAACTGCTCGCGCCAACGGCCAACGGCCACAGCCAGGCTTTCCGCCTCGCCCTCCAAACGGAGCAATCCGATACCGGTCGCCTGCGCCACGACCTGCCAATCCAGATGCAGTTCCGAAGCCAGTGCCTCGATCCGGTCGCAAGCCACCGCCAGCCGCGCCGGCAGTACGCTGAATTTCCCAATGCACGACGTTCCGGTGCGCATCCAGAGTTCCTCGCGAGTCCGCCACGCATCCGCTTGGGTCGCCTCATGCGCGGCCCCCAAGGCTTCGGTTTGGCACATCTGCGCCGCCACTCCCGCGGGTATCCCTTCGTAGCGCACATCGACGTAAACGGGACGCCGTTGCCCGGTTCGCAACTGTATGGAGGAAGGGACCAGCTTCAACCCCAACAACTTTAAGATGAACTCGTTGGCTCGCTCCGCGCTTTCAAACACCGCCGTATAGGTTTCGGTGGCCGCCGGCAGCGGATGAAGCCGAAAGGTCGCTTGCGCAATGACTCCCAAAGTACCCAGCGAGCCGGTAAACAACTTGGGCAGATCGTAGCCGGCCACGTTCTTTACCACTTTTCCGCCACTGCGGGCCAACGTGCCATCCGGCAGCGCCACGGTAATGCCGATGATCAGATCGCGCAACGAACCGAAACGCAGGCGCAAGGGGCCGCTATCATTGGTTGCCAGCACGCCACCGACGGTAGCGCGCTCCGGGAAAAGAGGGTCCAGCGCCAGACGCTGTCCCTGCTGGGCCAGCCGCCGCTGAAAATCCGCAATGGTACAACCGGGTTCGACCGTCGCCGTCATGTCGTCGAACACATGCTCGACCACATGGCTAAGGCGGCTCGTGGAAATTACCAGATCCAGATGACGGGGCGGTTGACCCCACTCCAGCTTGCTTCCGCCCCCCCGAGCCGCAACCGCCGCGAGGTTGGCCAGAGCCCAGCGCAACACGCCGGCGATCGCTTCGGCGCTGCCCGGTTCGATGACGAACTGGGGAATGACACCGCAGACCGCATCTCCCGCGGCCGCCGGCCGCAACGGGGCGATAACCGCCAGCTCTTCCCAGGGCAGTCGAGGCGAGACCACCGGCGATCCACTCATTAGAAGAACTCCGCGATTCCGGCTTTCTCCAGCGGATGCGGCTCGTATGCGCCGGTTCTCTCGGCGCATAAACGCGTCCGCGGAAATATTTTGCCGGGATTGGAAAGCTGTTCGGGATCAAAGGCGCAACGGACCAGTTGCATGGTCTCCAGATCGGGTTCCGCAAACATGGCCGACATGAATTCCTTCTTCTCTGCGCCCACTCCATGCTCGCCGGTAATGGAGCCGCCGACCTCGACACAGAGCCGCAAGATGTCGCCCGCCAAGACCTCCGCCGCATGTTCCTGCCCTGGGATACTGCGATCGTAGAGCACCAGCGGGTGCAGATTGCCATCGCCGGCGTGAAAGACGTTGGCGACGCGCAAGCCGGCGGCGGTGCTCAACCGCTCGATCTCGCTCATCACGCGCGGCAGCGCGGTGCGGGGGATGACCCCATCCTGCACAATGTAGTTGGGGGAAATGCGTCCCACGGCGGCAAATGCCGCCTTCCGGCCCTTCCAAAACGCCATGCGCTCGGCTTCCGACTGGGCCAAGCGAATCTCCCAGGCGCCACACTGGGTACAGAGGTCGCGCACCTGGGCCATCAACGCTTCGACTTCCGCCAGCGGGCCGTCGAGTTCCACCAGCAGCAGCCCATCACAAGCCGGATATCCCGCGTGTACGGCGGCTTCCGCCGCCTGGATGGCTAATCGGTCCATCATTTCAATGGCCGCCGGCACCATGCCGGCGCCAATAATGGCGCTCACCGCCGCGCCCGCCTCATTGGTACTGTTGAAGGCCGCCAACAAGGTCTGTATGACCTCGGGTCGCTTCACGATACGCAGGATCACCCTGGTGACCACTCCCAGCGTGCCCTCGGAGCCCACAAAGACCCCGCCCAGGTCATAGCCCGGCCGATCCAGAGTTTGCCCGCCCAGTTGTACCACTTCGCCATTCGGCAACACCACTTCCATTCCGAGGACATGCGTAGTTGTGAAGCCATACTTCAGGCAGTGGGCCCCACCGGAGTTTTCCGCCACATTGCCGCCGATGGAGCAGATCGACTGGGAAGACGGATCGGGGGCGTAGAAAAAGCCCTGGCCGCTGACCGCTTGCGTCACCGCGGCATTGATCACCCCTGGCTCGACAACTACGCGTTGGTTGATGTAATCAATCTCCAGGATGCGATTGAGCCGCGTCAGGCTGATCACGATTCCACCTTCCACCGGCAACGCCCCACCGCTCAATCCGGTGCCCGAACCCCGCGCCACAAAAGCAATATGCTCGCGGTGGCATATTTCGACGATTTGACGGACTTGCTCGCCGGTGGCGGGTAGCAAGACCAGCGCCGGCGTCACCCGGAAATTGGTCAGTCCGTCGCATTCGTAGGTACGCAGCTCTTCCGGCTCGCTGATCAGACCAGCTTCTCCGACCACGGCACGAAAAGCGGAAATAAAAGCAGGTTTCAAGGTTTCAAAGTTGCAAGGTTTCAAGGTTCAGTCAGCCGAAGGTTTCAAGGTTTCAAAGTTGCAAGGTTTCAAAGTTCGGTCGACCCGACGGTTTCTGACCCTATAAAGTTTCGATGCAAATACCGAGAGGCAGGGCAAGAATTTAGAACTCAGAAGTTAGGTGTTAGGAGACGGGGTTCTTCTAACTCCTAACTCCTAAATTCTGTATTCTGCTTTTTATTTCTTTCCCAGAATGGCCATAAAATCCGCTTTGGTGAGCACACCCTTTTGCGTGAGCTGCTTCACAATCTGCTCCAGGATCTTACAAGCCTCCTGGGGAGAAATTCTGAATGGGGAGGCTGTGGCAGGCGTGGCCGCCGAAGCGGGTGCGGGACTGGGTGCCGAGACAGCCTCGGGCGCGGGAGAACTGGCTGGTCCCTGCAGCGGTGCCGCCAAGCCTGAGAGCTGATATAAGACTTCCTGGATCTTCTGAAATTCCAGCTGCGGGCAGGCGGTGAACTGAACCCCCATCCCGAACATGGGATGGACAACCGCCACCTTGGCGTCCACCTGAATCGTGGCTTCCAATATCGTTAAAGTAAATTTGGCTTCGCTGGCTACGGGCAGAGGCGAGGCCAATTCCACGTAACAGCCCCCGGCGCTAAGGTCGGTCACCGTGCCCCAGAGCACCGCCGTCGAGTCCGGCACGCGGATTTCCGCCTTGCCCTCGCATCGGTAACGGGGATGTTGCCGCCGTTCGTTTTGCGCCTGCGGATCCATATGGCTCGCTGCCCCAGCCTCATGGCCACCCCGGATCATTCCTGGCGGCCCTTTTCGGGGGCACTGGCATTATCGGTTATCGCGGTATAGCCTGCCAAGCCGGGGTTCCCAAAACGACAATGACTTTGGTGTACTTCCGTCGCAGCACCCGCCTCATTTTTCGCCTTAAATAAAAGTTGGAACGAAGAGGACGCCAAGGCCGCAGTAGAGAATTACGAAGGAACCAGAAAAGCAAGGTCAAGCGACACCCGTCGTTTTGACCCTTCTTTTCCATCCTCCGCGTCCATTGCGTCCTCTGCGTTCGACGTTCTTGAAAAGCTCTACCACGCGCTTTGGCTTCTCAATATTCCGCTAATTCGAGGATTGCCCGGTATACGTCCTGCGCCTGCGGCAGAATTTCGTCTTCCAGCTCCGGTTGATAGGCAACGAAGGTATCTTTAGCGGCCACCCGGCGGACGGGAGCGTCCAGGCTTTCGAAGAGTTGGTCGGCGATGCGCGCCGCGATTTCTGCGCCATAGCCCCAGCTCATGGCATCCTCGTGCGCCACCAGTACGCGGCTGGTCTTGCGCACGGAAGCGGCGATCGCCTCCCAGTCATAAGGGCTGAGCGTGCGCAGGTCCAGCACCTCGACCGAAACGCCATGTTCGCGCTCCGCCCGCTGTGCCGCCTGTAAGGCTCGCGGCACCAAGGCTCCATAAGTTACAACCGTAAGATCGGTGCCGGTTTGCGCCACCCGCGCCTTGCCAAACGGAATCATGTATTCCGCACCGGGGTAGGGCGCCCGCCCATAGGTCTCACGATAGAGCCGCTTGTGCTCCAGAAACAGGACCGGGTCATCGCAGCGGATGGCGGTACGCAGCAAGCCGTTGGCATCCAGCGCATTCGAGGGAAACACCACCCGCAAGCCCGGAATATGGGTAAAGATGCTTTCGCCCGACTGGGAATGGTAGATGCTACCGCCCGTCAGATATCCGCCAATCGGGACACGAATCACGCACGGACAGGAAAACCCGTTATTCGAGCGCCAACGAATCAGCGGCAGCTCATTGCGCAGCTGATGCATGGCCGGCCAGATGTAATCGAAGAACTGTATTTCCACTACCGGCTTCAGCCCGCGGGTTGCCATGCCGATCGCCCGCCCGATAATGCTGGCTTCCGCCAGGGGGGAATTGAACACCCGCTCGCCCCCAAACTCGGCTTGCAGGCCGGCGGTCAGCTTGAACACCCCGCCTTTCCCTTTGATCAGCTTCTGCGTGAGATAGTCCTCGCGGGAGCAGTCGGCCACATCTTCGCCGAAGATGACGACCCGCTCATCGCGCCGCAGTTCATCGCGCAGACCCGCGTTGATCAGCTCCGCCATGGTGCGATCGCGAACCGGTGGCGGGACAATCGGCGGGGGCTCGGTTCCGGCAACCACCTCGATGATCGGCGCCGGCGCAAAAACCGCGGGGGTATCGAACTGAGCCGACGAGGGATCGACGCTGGGCGAGTACACGTAGCGGGTGACCGTGTCCCGTAACGGCTTAGCCGCGGCCAGAGCGCGATCTGCGGCCTCTTGCACCTCTTCGTCCACCTTGCGTTCCAGGGCATTGATCTCTTCGCCGTCGAGGATACCCTCACGCAGCAGGAACATCTGCAAGCTGGGGACTGGGTCGCGCTGGGCGTCGGCCTTGCGTTCGCTTTCCGGTCGATAGTGCCGCTCGTCGTCGCTGAGGGAATGCGAATAAGGGCGAATCACATGGCCATGAACAAAGGCGGGGCCTTTCCCGGCGCGCACATGGCTTACCGCGTTCTTCACCGCGGCATAGCTGGCCAGTAGATCGGTGCCATCGCATTCGACAAAAAAGAAATCGGGAAAATTTGCCACCAGCCGGGAAATATTCCCCCCCGCCGTCTGCATCTCCACCGGCACCGAGATCGCATAGGCGTTATCTTCAATGAGAAACAGAACCGGAAGCTTGCGGCTGGAGGCGTAATTCATGGCTTCCCAGAACTCGCCCTGGCTGGTGGTGCCTTCCCCGCCGGAAACATAAACCAGTTCGTCGCCGTGAAAGCGAATGTCCTTGTGCGGCTCCGCCTCATCGCTACGCCGCTCGGCGGCCGCGGGATGGCGCGACAAATAGCGGCCGGCTTCGGCGCAACCGGTAGCCTGAAGGAACTGGGTGCCGGTGGCCGACGATTGGGTAACGACATTGAGCTTGGGATCGCCCCAGTGCGCCGGCATCTGGCGCCCGCCGGAGCTGGGATCATCGGCGGCGCCGACGGCCTGCAGCAACATCTCGTCCGGTGTAACCCCCAGCGTCAGACAAAGGGCGCGATCGCGATAGTAAGGATAGAACCAATCATAGCCGGGTTTCAGGTTCTGCCCGGCGGCCACCAGCAATGCCTCATGGCCGGCGCCGGAAATCTGGAAAAAAGTCTTCTGCTGCCGCTTCAGCAGGATCTCACGATCGTCCAGACGGCGGGACAGGTACATGGTCCGATACATCTGGACCAACTGCTCCCGGCTCAAGCCATGATAGACATCGGCTTCCAGGCCGGGCAGCTCCCTCTCCGTTGTCGTTGCCATCGGTGTGATCCTCGTGCCGCCTATTGGATGCGGGATTCGTCAAATTCGCCGTTTGTAGTTTGGCTACTCACAGTTTACAGTTCGCAATTCTCAGCCAGAACTGCGCACATGCGCGGTCATCAATCTGCCCGTTCCCCAAATTCCAGCAAAACAAGTTGCCTGCAAAATGTAAACTGTAAGCGGTTAACAAGCTTCGATTAACAGATGTGAGGAACACAGGAAACGATGCTGAAAATCAGGCGGCTGATCCCGCCCCAAGAGTTACGGCTCTTCATTTTTGATTTGGACGGCACGCTGGTGGACTCCCGGTTGGACCTGGCGAATTCGATTAACGCCATGTTGCGCCACTTTGACCGCGCGGAATTACCTTGCGAGGTGATCGCCAACTATATCGGAGATGGAGCGCCGATGCTGGTCCGGCGCTCTCTGGGCGACCCCGACGACGAGCAGTTTTTCAAGGAAGCCATGCAGTTCTTCCTCGACTGGTATCGCGAGCACAAACTGGACAACACCTACGTCTACCCAGGTACGTTCGAAGCCTTGGATCGCCTGCGCGCCACCGCCAACGGCGTGGCACGCAAAATGGCGGTGCTTAGCAACAAACCCGTGCATCCTTCCCGCGCCATCGTCGAAGCTCTCGGACTGGGCAAGTATTTCTTTCAGGTATACGGCGGCAACAGCTTTCACACCAAGAAACCCGATCCCTTCGGAGCCCTGAAACTGGCCGAAGAGGCCGGGGTACACCCGGAGCAGACGGTCGTCATCGGCGACTCGCACAATGACGTTCTGACCGCGCGTAACGCCGGCATGTGGTCGCTCGGTTTGACTTACGGCTTGGCGCCTCAATCCCTGGTAATGACGCCGCCGGACATGCTGGTCGATTCCCCCGAGGAAATTCCCCAGGCCTTCGAACCCGAAGCCGAATCCCGCGCCCGTGAGCAAAATGGCGATGTGGAACCGCCCTCGCCCTCGTAATACAGTTTCAGGTTTCAAGTTTCAAGTTTCGAGATTCCGCCCCGAATTTCCTTCTTGAAACTTGAAACTCGAAACTTGAAACTGTTGTCACATGCCTACTTACGGTCTGACTCCCAATGAATTGCGGCGCTTGCGGGCGTTGCGCACCCCGGTGTTGATCCAGCGGTACCTGGACGGTTTGCCCTATCACCATGGAAACACCGCGTGGTCGCCACGCCGGGCATTGCGCGAGGGCACGGCTCATTGCCTGGAAGGCGCCATTCTTGCGGCCGCGGCGCTACGCGTCAATGGCTTTCCACCTCTGCTGCTGGATCTGGAAGCCATACAAGACGTGGATCACGTGCTGGCTGTCTATCGTCGCGGCAGCCATTGGGGAGCCCTTGGCAAATCGAATTATGCCGGCCTACGTTACCGCGAACCCGTGTACCGCTCCCTGCGCGAACTGGCCATGAGTTATTTCGACCAATATTACAACTTGCGCGGTGAGCGCACGCTACGCGCTTATTCCCAGCCGCTCAATTTGCGCCGCTTCGACGGGCAGCACTGGATGACCAGCGAAGAAAACATCTGGTACATCCCCGAGCACTTTTGCCATGTCGCGCATACCTCTTTGCTAACCGCGAAGCAGGAGCGCAGCCTGTCGCGACTGGACAAGCGCTCCCAGGCCGCCGGGTTGGTGGGGCACGAGAAGAAACAGCAGGCATAGCGCTGGCCCCGCTAGCGGGGCCAACGCTATGTCTGCGCCCGTCCTGATTATTCTCGATGATCGCATCCAAGATGGTGCGTCAGGTAGATGAGCATTTATGTTTCGACCGGTGGAAGCGTCGGGCTTTAGCCCGACGAACCAAACGTCCTTAAAACTTGGGCCTTTAGGCCCGGTGGCGCGGAACAGCATACACCGGGCCTAAAGGCCCGCCTGCCAACGAACGTCGGGTCACCGGGCTAAAGCCCGGTGCTTCCACCTGTGTGCATATCCGAATCCCGACTTCAAGAGAAAGCAAGCTCCGCAAGGGGCGACCGAAGGGCGGAGGGACGCGAGTCCCGACGCAAAGCCGCAAAAAAGGGCTAGCTGCCCCAAGCAGGTAGCTGCAGCCTTTCTAGTTCGAACAAAGCCTCTGCGATAGCTTTGTCGCCGCTTCCTCGAACCTCAAGCCATCCGCCATGGCTTGTTCGCAACAACATTCTTCCGGCAAGGTCAAAAACGGAAGCATCCCAGGAGAAGAAGAAGACCATGGACAACAAACTAACGAGCGCCTCCTCGTCGGCTCGGTCGAACAGGTGGACGGGCGCATCTATCAGAAGACGCCCTTCACCGATAGATCGCCTGTATCCATAGAACAGGTCGAGAACCTCCGTCCCGATGCTCCAGTCCGTGACATAAAGACAAATGCGGGAATCCCCTTTCACCAGATATGCAAAAAGCCTTGCGAGTGCAATCTGCCGTCCCGAATTAACTGGCGTCCAGCGGGTTCCTCCTAAGAGCTCAAGCCGATTAGAGAGTTGAGAAATAAACGAATCGAGCGACTCTCCGTTCAAGAGTTCGCGTGCATCTTCTTCGGTTAAAACCTTCATTTGTGAGCGCCTCTCTCGCCACGGCAAATAAATTAACAGACAGCACCTCACTCCCCCTAGTACAAACCTGTCCACGCTCTGTTTCGCGTCGGGACTAACGACCCTCTGCTTATTCTGTCGCCTCTCCTGGCCTTGCCGTGGCGCCGATTATCAGCCAACAATTCAGCCAACGAACAAACCCGACTTGAATCGCAAATCCGCCGTCGGTTGCACCCATGAATTTAAGCGTTGATAATCGCTAAAGCTGCCCTGCCGTCGCGTTTTCCGGTGACGGCAGGGCAGCTTTAACCAAGTCTATGGACTTCAAACTCTCCTGTGAGTATCGGCCCAAGGGCGATCAGATAGCGGCCATTGAGAGCTTGCTGCGCGGTGTCTCCGACGGCGAGAAGCATCAGGTCTTGCTGGGGGTAACCGGCTCCGGCAAAACCTTCACCATGGCCAAGGTGATCGAGGCCTTGAATCGTCCGGCCCTGGTGCTGGCGCACAACAAGACTCTGGCCGCGCAACTCTATCACGAATTCAAGAACTTCTTTCCGCAGAATGCGGTGGAATACTTTGTCTCGTACTACGACTATTATCAGCCGGAAGCCTATATTCCTTCGGGTGACGTATATATCGAGAAGGAAGCAACCATCAACGACGAACTGGACAAGCTGCGGTTGTCCGCTACCCGGTCGCTGTTCGAGCGTCGCGACTGCATCATTGTCGCTTCCGTAAGCTGCATCTACGGCCTGGGCTCGCCGGAGGCCTATTACGGCATGCTGCTGTTCCTGGAAAAGGGCCAGCGCATCAAGCGTCAGGACATCACCCGCAAACTGGTCGAAATTCTCTACGAGCGCACGGACGGCGATTTCCGCCGCGGCACTTTCCGCGTGCGCGGCGACGTCATCGAGGTCTTCCCTACTTACGACGACAACGCCTATCGTATCGAGCTGTTCGGCGATGAGGTGGAGTCGCTCTCCCAAGTGGACCCGCTTTTCGGCACCGTCAAGCAGAAATATGCCCGGCTGCCCATCTATCCCAAGTCCCACTATGTAATGAAGCCGGAGACCAAGCAGACCGCGGTGGCTTCGATTCTGGAAGAACTGGGGTGGTGGGAGCAGGAGTTGGAAAAGCAGGGCCGGCTGGTGGAATCACAGCGCATCCATCAGCGTACGCGCTTCGATCTGGAAATGATGAAAGAGGTCGGCTACTGCCACGGGATCGAGAACTATTCGCGTCACTTCACCGGCCGCCTGCCGGGCGAACCGCCGCCGACCTTGTTGGATTATGTTCCCCGCGATTACCTGATGTTCATCGATGAATCGCACCAGACGATTCCACAGATCCGCGGCATGTGGCACGGCGACCGCTCGCGCAAAGAAACGCTGATCGAATACGGCTTCCGGCTGCCCTCGGCGCTGGATAACCGGCCCTTGACCTTCGAGGAATTCGAGAACCGCGTCAATCAACTGGTGTATGTCTCGGCCACGCCCGGCCCTTACGAGTTAACCAAATCCGCCGGGGTTGTGGTCGAGCAAATCATTCGTCCGACGGGTCTGGTCGATCCCCAGGTGGAGGTTCGCCCGGTCAAAGGCCAAATCGACGACCTGCTGCACGAAATCCGCGAGCGCGCCAAAATCAGCCAGCGCGTGCTGGTCACCACGTTAACCAAACGCATGTCGGAAGACCTGGCCGAGTATTACGGCGAAGTCGGCGTGCGTTGCCGCTACATGCACTCGGAGATCGAGACCCTGGAGCGGGTCAAGATTCTGCGCGATCTGCGCAAAGGCGAGTTTGACGTTCTGATTGGCATCAACCTGTTACGCGAAGGCCTGGACCTGCCGGAAGTTTCGCTGGTGGCCATTTTGGACGCGGACAAGGAAGGTTTTCTACGGTCGAGCGGATCCTTAATTCAGACCATCGGACGTTGCGCCCGCCACGTCGAGGGCCGGGCCATCCTCTACGCCGATCGCATGACCGATTCCATGAAGCAAGCCATGGGCGAAACCAATCGCCGCCGCGCCATTCAGGAGGCCTACAACGTGGAACACGGGATTACGCCCCAGTCCATCCTGCGCCCCCTCGATATGTCCCTGGCGCGGATCGTGGGCGCCGATTATGTGGATGTGACCAGCACGGAAGACGACGGCATCCCCGACTTCAAATCGCAGGAAGAACTGAATGCCTTCATTGCACGGCTGGAAAACGATATGCGCGAGGCGGCACGCAAATTCGAATTTGAAAAAGCGGCTAAACTGCGGGACACCGTTCGGGAATTAAGGACCAAGGAATTTTTATTTGCCTAGCAAGAAACCGCTAACCACTCCGGAAACTTCGAACCCAGAGGACGCACTGGACGCGGAGGATTCAGGGCCTGCTTGTCCACGCTTCCTTTGCGTCCTTGGCGGCCTCTGCGTTCCATCTTTTCTGACTCTGGACCTGCCAAAACATCCCGGCAAAACTACTTAATCTGCACGTTCTCAAGTGGTTTAGGTTCCTCGGGCTTCGCCGCCGGCGGCGGGGTGGGAGTCATGCCTTCCCGGAAGCCACGGATACCGTCGCCAAGAGCCTTGCCCAACTCGGGCAGCTTCTTGGGGCCAAAAAGAAAGATGCAGATGACCAGAATGATTATCAGGTGCAAGGGTTGAAACAGGCCTTCCAACATGGTTCCTCCGTTGCCCGGCGCGCACACTCGCGCACCCGGCTTCCTCGGCTATTATAACTCTAGTTAACAGGAATCAGTTAACCGGAATCGGTTTGACACGCTCGGCAATAATTCCATTGCGCCGTGATTCCAGCTCGCGTAGATTACCTGGAATTTGACTTGAGAGAGGCTTAGGACATGCCATTCTTCCCGTCGCATTTCATGCTGATTGTAATCATCCTATTGTTCTGTATTGTTCCCGTGATACTTCCTTTCGGGAAGATATTCGCGAAGGCTGGATTTCCGTCAGTATTAGGTGTGCTGATGATCGTGCCGCTGGTGAACTTCATCCTGCTATTTTTTCTGGCCTTCTCCGAGTGGCCAGCCTTAAGAAAATCCCAGTAACCCAAAACTCAGGTTTCGGAGGTTTCGAGAGGTTTCGGAGGTTGGGTCTTGCTCGAGGCATGGCTCACCCCACCTACGTTTTCGCCGGCTCCACAGAAAGCTCTTGGACAGAGAGCTCGACGCGGGGGACGCCCAGACACAGGTTTTGAGAGGTTTTGGAGCATGGCTTGCCCCAACAGCTTCCCGATACGATTTTCTACACAAGGTTCGTGGCGGGGGACCGGAGACGGGGGACGGGAAACGCTTACCCAACTCAGCTTGCCCGTTGCGCCAAAACTTCCAGAATTTCACGCAGTTCCGGCGTTAATTCCACCACAGCTTCAGCCCGCTTCGGCCAATAGCTCATCGGCACCGGCGGATGCGCCAAACAGGGCGTGTCCTCGGCCAACGGAGCATTGCAGTATGGACACTGTTTCATAGGAGCCGCCTCGGGCACATTGTCGGAGCATCCGAAGCGTTTGAAAAGCGAAAAATATCGATGGGATGGTTCAAAGTTTCGGAGGTTTCGGAGGTTTCGATAGGTTGACGAGGGTTTCGAAACATCCGAAACATCCGAAACTTCCGAAACCTTGCCTAATGCCTTATTCCGCTTCCTGCAACGTCTTAATATGCGCTTCCAGAGCGTGCGAATACTCGCGTTCGGCCTGGAGTTCCGACTGGAGTTTGCGCACCAGACCGCCCAAGCGCAGGATTTCGACTTTCATCTTCTGCAGATCCAAGTTGCCATTGCCGTTGCTGCGCTCCACGGGGGCGACAGGCATGGCCGGCAGAGGGGCTGGCGCCGGCATTGGAGCGGGCGGCGGAGGCGCGGCGACTATGGGGGCAGCCATCGGCGGCCTGGGTTGCGGGGGAGGCGCCACGGGAACAGCCGAATACGAAAGCGCGGCGAACGGCCCTAAGGCCGGTTGTCCCTGGTGGCCGTTGCCCCCATTAGCGGGAATCGCGGGCGCCGAATTGGACGAACGGGCCAAGCTTCCGCCCGCGCCCGACATGGGCGACATGCTGGCCGCGGAGGTCGCAAATATACTGCTGAGCGCCGCGTTTGCACTGGTGGCGGCGGCGGGGGGCTCGGCTACGGTTCGCGGACTCAACAGATGCCGCACTCGCGCAATCAGATCCTGCGGCTGGAACGGCTTGCGAATCAGCTCGTCGGCCTTCACGGCGAAGGCGCGATCCGCCACCGCGCGATTCACCACTCCGGACATCAAGATAACCGGAGTCTTGCCCAGGCGCGGATTCCGCTTGATATACTCGCAAACCTGATAGCCATCCTGATCGGGCATGATCACGTCGCTGATGATGACATCGGGCCGCAGTTGATCCATTTGTGCAATCGCGCTGGCCGCGTCGTGGCAGGCCACCACATTGATATTCTCGCGGCGGAAGGCGATCTTGATGACTTCGCGCATGGTCGCGCTGTCGTCAATGAAATATACGGTAGGCGCCATCGCATTCATGACAGGCCTCCTCCGGCCGCGCGCTCTTCGTCCAAAGCTCGCAGCGCCTCCAACATCAACTCGGTAACCGAGCGCAAAACCGTTCGCGTCCCCGCCGTAATGCCGGGAACAAATTTATAAACGCCCCTATCCAAGCCTTCACAATTCTTGATGATGTGCACGACCGCTTCCTCGCCAATCAGTTCGCCGCTCTCCGCATGCGCAATCTCACCGGCATCGAAGAAGATAATTCCGTCGGTCGCCAGGGCATTCACGTGCAAAGAACCGGTCTGCCGGGAATGCGCCAGCATCTGAATGACTCCCGGCAGGTCCAGATGCGAAAGACTGCCTTCCAAGGCCGTATCGGCCGTATCCAGCATCTGGGTGGGTTGGAATCCCTCCTGCTGACTGCGGATGAAGGTGCGAATATGGGCGGCGATGGTATCGGGTCCCAAACGGCGATCCACATAGTCATCGCAACCGGCGCGGAAGGCTTCCATCAAGGAATGTTCTCCGCCTTCTCCGAGGGCAATTACCGGTATGTTGGCTGTCTTGACGTCATTGCGCAGAATCCGCGGAATTTCATAAGCGCCCATCTCGCGCAGGTTGGTCGCACACAGAATGGCGGCGGGCGGATCCCACTCCACCGAGGTAAGCGCGTAGGCGGATTGCGTGCTGTGCGTAACGTCGAAGCCTTCTTGTTTGAGCGCTTCCCCCAGTCGCCGCGCAAAAAATACGTTGCTATCGATCAACAAAAGCTTGCCGGAATTGGCCGCATTCGAACTCATGCCAGCACCCCCGCCATGCCCATGGCCAGCAGAAGTTGCAAGTCCAGCACCTCGACCAGTTCCGTGAGCGGCAGCAAGCCAATGACCCATGCCGGCAGTTGGCCGGTGGGGAGCTTGGCCTCGCTCTTTACCAATTCACATTCTCCGGTGACCGGAATCGCCGTCCATTCGCCTTCGCCCTCGGCGGAGGGTTGCACGATCAAATAGAACCGGCGCGCCGGCGCATCGCTACCCACCAGCACCTGGCCCACGTCACACACGGGCACCATCCGGCCCCGCCGAAACAGTACCCCAGTCAACAACGGGGTGGTATGGGGGAAGGCATGCAATTGGTCGGGACGCGCCAGTTCGGCCACCGCTTCCGAATGCAGGGCAAACCGCTTCTGGCCGAGCGGAAACAAAACGTAGCTGGCCATGGTCATGCGCTCACCCCTTTGGCCGGAGGCAACGATCCCAATAATTCGATTTCCTCCGCGCTCAGTAAGGTGTCGGGATTGACCACGGGGATCACATCCACGGCCTCGCCGACGCCTGGAATCGCCGCTAAACCGCGATACCATTGCCGCTCTTCTCCGTGAAACGCGCTGGGCAAGGCATAAATGGCCGAGACTTCCTTCATCAGATCAATCCGCTGCACCAACAGGGCAACATTCCCGCGACGCAAAATCAAGACTCGCGTGGCCGGCATGGGCAACATGCGAAACTGGCATCCGGCATCCACCACGTAATAGGTTTTGCCGGCGCGTTCGATCAGGTACCGCACCTTGGCAACTTTTTGTTGGACCAGCGGGCGCAAGCTATCCGCGTTCCGGATTTCCTCCACCGCATTGGCCGCAATCGCCAACGTCACGTCGCCCACCCCGAACAGGATCATGGCCTCGCTGTGGCGAGCGGGCTTTTTCTTTCCCAGCGCAGGGGCACCGCGAAACTCCGGTCGTAGTTTCATAGGGCTCCCACCCGCGCAGCGCCCATTACATAGAGCACCCGTTTCTCGATCGCCTGATAGATCTGATCGATCGGCAGTACTTGATCGACCGCGCCCAACCGTACCGCTTCCCCAGGCATGCCATAAATGATGGAAGTGGCTTCATCCTGGGCAATGACGTACCCGCCGGCGGCCTTAATGAGTGTGGCGCCGCGCGCCCCGTCCGACCCCATGCCGGTTAACACCACCGCTGTGCTCATGGGTCCGGCAAAGGACGCCAGCGTTTCCAAAGTCAAATCGGCACACGGACGATATCCGGAAACTCTCGGCCCATCGTCCAGCGTGACCCGGCCGGTGGGGGATACGCGCAAGTGATGCGATCCGGGACATACATAAATCGTGCCCGGAATAATCAACTCTCCCGCTTCGGCTTCTTTCACTCGCACTGCCGCCACTTCCGCCAGTTGTTCGACGAACTGTGCCGTAAATGTCCCCGGCATGTGCTGAACCAGCAGCACCGAGGCCGGGAAATGGGCCGGAAAGTAGGGCACCAGTTGCATAAGCGTGGCCGGACCGCCCGTCGAGGCAGCCAAACACACAACCGGAAAACGAACATTGGGCCGGGATCGAGTCGCGGCGGCAGGAACCCATACGGAGGGCATAGATCCCGACATCGGCGGAGGCGCCGCAGCGCCCAAGGAATCTTGCCCGACCCCACCTGGGAGCGCGGGCTGCGAACCTGCACCGGAATGCGGACTGGCAGCCCGCGTTCCCAGCGACGTCGCCTCCCTCCGGGAAGGCTCCGGCGTGGCGGCGCGCGCTGCGGAATCGTTCGTAAGTTCCTGCACCAACGGAGAACGGGAAATCGTGCGGACCACGCGAACTTTGGCGGCCATCTTCAGTTTGCGGCACAGTTCCTCCCGGATGCTATTCATATCCAGGTCGATGGCATTGGCCGGCTTGGGCACAAAGTCGATGGCGCCTAATTCCAGTGCGCGCAACGTAGGCGCCGCCCCTTCGCGCGACTCCGAACTCACGATCAGGATGGGGCGAGGATGGCTGGCCATAATCACTTCCGTCGCTTGCAATCCATCCACGTGCGGCATGCTGATATCCATGGTGATGACATCGGGAGACAGGGCCTCGGACTGAGCAATGGCTTCGCGCCCGTCCTTCGCAATCCCCGCCACTTCCATGTCGGGATCGGCGCCGATAATGCTCTCCAGCACCTTGCGCATGAAGGCGGAGTCATCGACGATCAGCACGCGAATTGGCTTCCCCATCGGCATGCGTTACCCAGCCACCGTACTGGCTTGCGTCTCGCTCGCCTTGGATTTAATCAAGGCATTAACGGCGGCGATAAACTGCTCCTCCTGCACCGGTTTCACCAGAAACTCCGAGGCTCCCTGCTTCAACGCCTTATCGCGATGCTTGGCGCCGGCGCGGGAGGTAACCACCATCACTGGGATCTTTCTCGTTTCGGGATTCTGGCGTAGATGGGCAATCAACTCATAGCCATTGGTGCGAGGCATCTCCAGATCGGTGACCACCAGATCGCAGTGCGTCTGGCTGCAAATCTCCAGCGCCTCCAGCCCGTCAACGGCAAGTTTCACGCGATAGCCGGCTTTCTCCAGCATGCGGCCGACAAACTTGCGCACGCTGATGGAATCGTCGGCCAGCACGACAACTTTCTCCTCGGGCGGCGCCTCGATGGCCGCTGCGGGAATATTGCCGTAGGCGGCTAACGCGGCCGGCGCAAAAATGTGCGCTCCGGCGGCGTTGGCGGAAGTCATCAGTGGCCGGCGCTCAATGGCCTCGCCGGCAATCAAACGGTTCACATCCACCATCAGGATCAGGCTGCCATCGGGAGCAATGGTGGCTCCGGGAAACAGCTTCACATCGCGCAAATACTCGCCCAAATTCTTGATTACAATTTCGTCCTTGTGCAGGACCTCTTCCACCACAATGCCCACCGGCCGTCCGGCCACATTGACCAGCACCAGCAGGTAATAGCCATTGACCGGCTGCAAACGTTCCAAGCCAAGCTGCTCATCGAGCCGTACCACCTCGGTCACCACATCCCGGACCTTGGTCAACAGCTTGCCGCCCACCTCTTCGATTTCCTTCTCCCGCACCCGGCGAATCTCTTCCACAAACGCCAGCGGGAAGGTAAACGTCTGCTTGCCGGCACGCACAAAGAGCGCCTGCGAGATGATGAGGGTAAGCGGAACCTTGAGCGTAAAGCGGGTGCCGAACCCTTTTTGCGTCTCCACCTCGATTTCGCCATTGAGCGCGCTGAGGTTGGTTTTGACCACATCCAAGCCCACGCCCCGGCCGGCCAACTCCGTCTTGCGCGGCGCCGTGGAGAAGCCCGGATGGAACAGCAGATCCTGCAACTGCCGCTCGCTCAAGCGCACCGCTTCGTCGCCGTCGATCAGGCCGAGATTGAAGGCGGTGGAGCGGACGTGCTCCCAATCGATACCACGGCCATCGTCTTCCACCTCGATATAGATATGATTCCCGCGATGATAGGCGCGCACCGCCAGCTTTCCGTGATCGGGCTTACCGGAATGGTAGCGCTCCTCTTCCCGCTCGATGCCGTGCGCCACCGCGTTGCGCACCAGGTGCAACAACGGATCGGCGATCTGCTGGATGATGTTGTTGTCCAGCTCGGTTTCGGCTCCCGCCAACTCCAACTCCACCAGTTTTCCCGACGCTTTGGCGGCATCGCGCGCGGTGCGGGCGATGCGCGTATAGAGGTTGCCGATCGGCACCATGCGGGCTTGCGTGATCTCGTCTTGCAGCCGGTGCGCCAGCTTCGTGAACTCGTCGATATCGGAATCCACGCGGCGCACAAAGCCATCCAGTTGCGTCAGGATCTCCGTGATGTCGGCGGAAATTTCCGTAAGCGAACGCGACAGAATATTGAAGTCGTCGTAACGATCCATCTCCAGTTCGCCAAACTCCGCCAACGACGCATCGAAGGAGTGGGAGTAACTGGAATATCCACTACGATAGGGGAACTGCGCCACCGGGCGGGACCGCTCCGGCCAGGAATCGCCGTATTCGGCAGGTCTGGCGTCTGAGTTCCAATGATCGCTGGAGCCGGACGGGGAGAGCCGATGTAAACGGTTGAACTCGTACTTATCCTGGAACTCGACCAGTTTGTCCGACATCCGCGCCTTGGAAAAATTCAGCACATCGGCCAGCTTTTCCAGTTCGCCCAGCCGGCCCAGCATACGGGTCCGGTTGATCACCAACTCCCCGACCGCATTCATCATCCGGTCGAGCCGCTGCAAGGCAATGCGCACCGATTTCGCCGGCGGTTCCACCGCGCTCTTTTGCGCCGCCTCGATGGGGGTAGCCTCTGGGCTTGGAACATTGGTTTTTTGCCGTGGGGCTAGCCCGCTTTCCGAAGCAGGGATGTCGCGCTCCACAGATGGTGCAAGCTGGAAGCCCGCACCAGGCTCGGGAACTTCGCTCACCATGGCGGAGGCGTAATCCCCCGCGGCTTCGCTCGGAGCAGGCTCAATGACGTCTGCAATACCGGGTTCCGAAGAGTATTCGTATTCAGGTTGCTCTTCGACGGCCTCATAAGTTTCGGGGACTTTGAATAATTTGTCATCCTGAGCGCCAGCGAAGGACCTGCTGTCTTCGTGCACGCCGGAAAAAGCAGGTTCTTCGCTTCGCTCAGAATGACCATTCCAAGGGTCCGCGGATAACTCTGGCTCTGAGCGTTCGGCAGCCTGTATCTCGTTTGCCGCCGCTACGGGATTTGGCGGTAAGACTTCTTCCAACGGCACAACTTCGACCATCGCCGACTCCGCCGGCGGCGTATACGGTTCCAGATCTTCTTCGATTTCCGGCGCCAGCCGGGCGATGCGCGCCAAGAGCCGCTTCACTCCGCTTTGTAAGCTCTGTTCATCGGGCCACTGCCGATACAACAGCTTCTTCAGCACATCGACCGATTCCAGGCATAGATCGACAATTGCCGCACTGGGTTTCAGTTCACCGTCGCGCAGCCGTCCGATAAGATCCTCGGTGCGATGCGCCACCTGCGCGATGCGTGGCAGGCCAACCTGCGCGGCCGCTCCCTTCAGGGTATGCATGGCGCGGAACAAGCGATGGATGTCATCGGCGTTCGGACTGGCTTCCAAGGCCAGCAGGCATTCGGTAATGACCTGCAGATGCTCCTCGACCTCGGGCACAAAGAATTCCAGGATCTCCGCGCCGACTTCCCCCTCGGGAGCAATTTCGACCACAACTTCTTCCGCGATTGGCCTGACCGGTTGCGGGAGTGCCTCAACTACATTCGGTGCCTCTTGTTCTTCATAACCCCCCGCCGCTGCCGGCGGGTTCTCTTGCGCGGTAGAAATAGTTTCACTTCCCGGCTCGCCCGGTTGCTGAAAGGCAAAAGGATACTTTTGCTTAAAGGAAGCGATCTCCTCGGCGTTCTCGGCGCCGCTATCGGCGACCAGGGACAAATCCGATTCCAGCACCGCCACCGCTTCGGAAACAAATTCCACCAGCGGCTGCGCCGTCTCCTGGCTGATACCGAAATTCATTGCGTATTGAAAGATATGGGCCAGCTTGGCCGCCACTTCCGCAAAAAGCCCATAGCCATACATGGCTGATGAACCCTTCAGGGTATGCGCTGCCACATAGAGACGCTCGATCTCCTCTGGAGCGGGATACGAGTCCAGGAGAATACCGGTGTATTCCCGCAAGAACTGCAAGCGCTCGCTGGCTTCCTGGAGAAACAGCTCGACGAATTCGGCTCCGGGAGTGCTCACCTGGCGCTCCTTCCCGCGTGTGTCCCCGCGCCGGCATCGGTCGCCAGAGCACGCTCCGGCTTCTGATAGACCCGCGCGTCGCGATGGACGATGGTCCGCAGATTCACCTTGGCTCCGCTCAGGGTTTCCGCATGTCCCAGGAACAGAAAGCCGCCCGGCTCCAGGTAATCCTGCAAGCGCTCGATAATGGCGGTGCGTTGCGGCTCGCTGAAATAAATCAGCACGTTCATGCAGAAAATGCAGTCAAAGCGGCCGGGATAGACCTGATCCACCAAATTGAAGGGAGCAAACGACACCAAGTTGCGAATCCGCGGCCTAATGAGGTACTGACCGCCTACCGGCGTGAAATGATTTTCCAGTCGTGCCGCCGGCAATCCCGCCAATTGACGCGCGGAGTAGACTCCACGTTCCGCCTGTTGCAGTGCCGCCCGGCTAATATCGGTCGCCAGTACGCTCAACACCCAGGCATCCGGACTTTCCAGGGTCTCGACCATCGTCATCGCAATCGAGTACGGCTCTTCTCCGGTCGCGCAGCCCGCGCTCCACACGCGCAGGGCGCGCGGAGAGGTCCACAGCTTACGCAAATGCAACTCGGGCAATACATGGTTCTGCAAAGCATGGAACACGTCCGGATAACGGAAAAACGATGTTTCCTGGGTTAGCAAGCGTTCCAGCAGTTCTTCATACTCGACGTTGGAAGCCAGGATCGCCCGCAACAACTCCGATCCGTGTGCCATCTTCTTTGCGCCCAGATGTTCGCCCACCCGGGTCGCCAGCAAACGCTCCCGCGATCCTTCGAACAGGATGCCGGACTGCCGCTCGACCAAGGCGCGAATCTCGCCCAGCTCATGCTCGGTCGCCACCGGATTGTGTTGTATTCCCAAAATTCAACGTCTCGCTAACGGTTCCCGATTTTTTACCGCAGAGGGCGCAGAGGACGCGGAGGAAACAATCAAAAAAAACAACACCTTCTCGTCGTTGCTCATTGCCCTTGCGGAACTTCAAAAATATGCATCCCTCTCAACTGGCCTTTTTTCTTCTATGCTTCCTCTGCGTCCTCTGCGCCCTCTGCGGTGAAAAAGTCTCACCTCTGCGGCGCCGAAGCTGCGAGGGCCGGCATTCTGCCCGGCCCGCTGTTCACGCGGAATTGCGATAGCGCTTCGTTCAGCTGTTCGCTTAATTTCACCAGTTGTTCCACGGTACGGGCGGTCTGCCGCGCACCTTGCGAAGTCTGCCGGGTAATGTTGCTGATAATCTGCATGGCGTTGGCCACGCCTTCCGTCCCGCGCACCTGCTGCTTGGAAGCCAGGGAAATCTCCTGTACCAGTTCGGCGGATTGGCGCACCACGCTGGAAATGGCATCCAGCGCCTTGCCGGCTTGATCGGCCAAGCGGGCGCCAACTTCCACTTCCCGGGTGCCTTCTTCCATTACCACCACCGCCTCATTGGTCTCGGCCTGGATGGCCTTGATCAGGGCGGCAATATCCTTGGTCGCCGTGCGCGAGTGCTCGGCCAGTTTCCTGACCTCATCGGCCACTACGGCAAAACCGCGGCCCGCTTCGCCGGCTCGCGCGGCTTCGATGGCCGCATTCAACGCCAGCAGGTTGGTTTGCTCGGTAATGTCGTTGATCACGTTGATGATTTCGCTGATCTCCAGCGAGCGATCGCCCAGCGACTTGATCTTTTTAGCTGTGGCCTGCACCGAGGCGCGAATGCGTTGCATACCTTCCAACGTGTCGCGAACCGAGCGGTTGCCCTGTTCGGCGGCATCCAGCGCGCGGCGCGCGGCTTCCGCGCTGGCTTCGGCATTATTCGATACCTGCTTCATCGACACCGTGAGCTCTTCCACTGCCGACGAGGTATTGGTGATTTCCTGGTCCTGCTGCGTGGCGCCGTTCGCCATCTCCTCGGAGGCCACCAGAATGTCATTGGCGCTGCTCTGCACGTCGACTGCGGCATTGCGCACCCGCTCCAGCACCTTGCTGAAGTTGTCGAGCATGTAGTTGACGGAATCAACCACATTGCCCAGAGCGTCATTCGTCACCTTGCCTCGGAGCGTCAGGTCGCCGCGGGCGATCTGGCTGACAATGGTCAGGAAGTCGGTGACACTGCGCTGCAAATCGGCTTGCGCCTGCTGACTGGCCACCGCGCGGCCCGCCCGTTCCGCCGCCCCATTCAGATTGGCGGCAATGACGCCAAAATCATCGGTGCTTTCGATATCGGCCATCACCTTGTAGTCGCCGCCGGAGAGACGCTCGGAGAAGCTCACCAGTTCGCGTGCCGGCTTCAGCACGCGAGCCGCCAGCACGAGGCCGGCAACAAAGGTGATCCCCACCACCAGGAGGAACGCGGCTACCAGCTGCATGCCGGCGCCCCGCGACAACGACGCAAAATCCATAATCGATAAGCCGCCGGAATGCGCCCCGGCGCCGTAGGCCAACAACAACACGGCCAGCAGCGCGGCCACATTGATACTCACCAGCAGCCATATCGTCGAACTTAGACGACCCTTCATAACTTCTCCAAGTCAGGTTTCAAAGTTTCAAGGTTTCAAAGCTTCAAGGTTGGCCAGGTTTCGCCGGTTCGCGGAATTCGATCACTCCGCGGAATCTCAAAACCTGAAACCCGAACCTCGCCAACTTCAGAAACGCTCAAACCAACTGAAACCTCCAAAAAACTTTAAACTCACCAAGCTTTCGAAATTCTCCAAACTGCTAGAACCCTCACAACCTTGAAACATTGAAACCTTGAAACTTTGAAACCTTCAAATAATTGGCACGGGAAACGCCGCCACCAATCTCCGCAAATCCAACACCAGCGCCAGTCGTTCTTCCGGCGGTGCGGCGGCACTGCCAACCGGAGGCGCGGGCAGCGCGGTATGCCGCAGCATTCCGCAGCAATGGGGCACCTCGCGGGGAGCTTCCTCCACCAGCAACGGCTGCGAAGTGCTGTAGGTGCCAAATACGTCGTCGGCGGCAATCCCCAGCCGCATGTCTTCCCGGCCGCTTTCTCCCGCCCACTTGGCCACCACCACGCGGTAGGGCGGCAGATCCGGTCTTCGGCCTTCGGCAAAGGCGATGTCCACAATCGGAACGATGCCCCCGCGCAAATTGAAAATCCCCATCAAAAATTGCGGCGCCAGCGGCATGCGTGTAACCGCCGGCCACTCGACGACTTCTTCCACATCCAAAACCGCCAGGCAGAAACGCTCCCGGCCGGCACGGAATATGCAATACTGCCGCTGCGGTAAACGTTCTTCGTCCGCCCCCTGGGCTCCCTCGTCCCCGGTAAGGATGGGAACTTCGCCCTCCAGATCCTGTATCTCTCCGGGTTGTGGCCGCAAGGGAGAATCGTTCAGCATCTCATCCCCGTAAAAACCTTTGGATTTCCATCAATAGCTGTTCCCGGGTAAAAGGTTTAACTACGTATCCGTCCGCGCCCTGCATCTGGCCCCAATACTTGTCGCTGCTGGAATCCTTGGAGGTCACCATCACAATCGGAATCGTGTTGTATTGCGGATCGTTTTTCAACTCGCGGCACGCCTGAAAGCCATTCCGTTGCGGCATCACCACGTCCAGCAGAATCAATCCCGGTCTTTCTCTATCGATGACCTGTTCAATTTGGGTGGGGTCATTGACGGCAATGGGCCAGTAGCCGGCATCTTCAAGCACGGCACGCATCAACTGGCTTTCCGCCTGCGAATCATCGACAATCAAAATCTTCTTCAACAAAACTCGTACCACTCCAACTGCGACTCGAACTGAGACTGCCAACCATGCCGGAGCAATCGCATATCCATCTCGGGCGTCTCGCCGCTGCTCTCGGAAGCATAAGCTAAGTAGGCACCCTACTTAAACTTACGTCGGTAATAAGGCCGTCTCATCCGGCCGCGATCGAACCCCTGCCACGACTGCGCATCTCACTGTGAGACTTTTTCTCGGCAAATTGCATTTCCAGATCGAGCGAAGACAAGCGTTGCAGCACCTCGTGCATGCGCAACGCCATGCTGCGGATCGTCTCAACCTGGTCGCGGATCTCGTTGGAAAATGCTCCGGTCTCCAAAAGCAGCAGCTCGGAGTGGCCGAGCACGGAGGTCAGAGCGTTATTAAGGTTGTGCCGCATGTCCAGCATGTAACGGCCGAGAGTGGCGTGACGTTGCAGGTTCGAGGCGGTGTGTTCCGCCTGCCGCGTCCGCTCTTGGGCCTCGCCGCGCTTCAGCATCTCGTTAGCAAGAAGGATGGTGGAGTCTAACCAGCCGTCATAACGGCGCAAAACCAGCACGCGGGGAAACTCCTCGTGGACCAGTTGTTCCGTATTGGTTTCATCGGTGATGCATAGCACCGGCGCCACGGAGGAATTCTCCAACATGCGCAGTACCGGCAGCATGCGGGCGGGGGGCAACGGTCCCAGTAGGGCGAGCTCGAAGCCTCCGTTCGCCCCCTGCCATACGGTACTGCTGACCACCGTAAAGCCCGGCATCTGGCGTTCGGTATGCCACCGGCCCACAATGTCCCGCGAGAACTCGGCGTCATCGGCAATAATGAGAACAGTCATGCGTATCTCTCTTCCCTGGCCTTTCTAACCCTTTAGCAAAACGCTCTCTGCTTCCGCAAGGAGGCTGATTAATCGTTGCGCGGTGGCGGATAAAGTAACCGTCGCCTCGATGTTGCGCGCGTCTCGCGCGTCGGTAACCGACCCTTGCAAGCGAGTAGCCTCGCTCCGCGCCGCTACCAACATATCTCTGAATTTATGCCCCGGCCCGTTCTGCTTTGCCTGCTCCAGGTACTGGAATACCAGTACTCGTACGGCCACTCCGCGCTGCACCACTTCCGTAAACTCGCCCACGCCTTCCACGTAGGCCGTGACTTCCCAGGAAGAAAGCGCCAACCGGGCATGGCCCACCACAATCGTGGCGCCCACCGTGCGGGTACGCGCGCGGTCCGCCATCAGATAATTGGCGAGTTGTTTGCGAACCTTACGCAGTTCCTCCATAAGATCCGGCGCCGCGGCGCCAGGGGACGGGGCACTGGCCGGCGCTGCGACCGGCAACACCACGCCGGGACTCTTGGCAAGATCGGGTTGGGCACTGGGCGACGCAACCTGCGGTCCTCGAATCACGACCGGTACTGGGGCTGGTTCGCATTGCGCCAGCGTGTCTTCCACGGTCACGCGCAACTCCGTCAACTGCACGAAATGATTGCCCGCCGAGTACTCCGCCAAGAATGGCTTTTTCCATTGCCGCGCCATTTCGAGAACATGCACTAAGGGCTCTTCCGCGGAAAGCTCGGCGCGGCGGCAGTCGAGATGGGCGATGCCAAGCTGCTGCAGACGGCGCACTCCGCCGCGGATAGCTTGCAGGTCGGCACGCATCAGCCGGAAGAACGTTTGCCGGGTAAGAAAATTAATGCGCGTAAAGGCAATCAGCGTGGGAGCGGCGAAATAATCGTCCTGAGCCGCCGCCTTAATGTTCCGCACTTCCTCGAGCAATCCCTGTTGCAATAAACTCCGCAACGAGCCGCAGCGGGACATTCGCCGGATCACATCCGCCAACTGCGCCATGGAAGCCGGGAGGTCTTCGGAAAGGACTTCCCCCAATACCGGCTTCAGCACTTCACTGACGTCGGTAAAGCCGGGGGCCGTATGCATCAAAACTTCCGGCGCGCACTGGGCGAAATACTGGACCATCAGAAAATCGAGTTTGTCGCGGTCGGTGGGAGCATGCGGTTGCTTATGAAATTGATGTTGGATCAAGGCCCGCAAACTGACTTCATTGGACAGTGGGCTGGTCTGCAAAAATAGCCGCAACTGATGCACCTGGATTAGCGCATCCATTTCCTGAAACCAACGGCCCACCGTAGCAATCGCCTCCCGCTCGGCGGCGTTCACGGGCGATTCCAACAGGGGACACGCCGGGGCTTCCAGGGCAAAGCGCTGGGCTATTCCGTGGTAAATGGAATAGATGGCCCGGGCTTGGCTCCATTGTGCCGCCAGCGTTTCCAGTTCCTGCTTGTCCAACATCATGGTTTAACGATCCAGTTGGAGACTTCGTGCGCAAAGCGCGCCGCGATTGCCGTGTGCCCGCCCTGGAACTGCAGGGCCACCACAAACGCCTCGGCATCCAGCGAGCCGTCCACATTGCGCACGCGCAAGTGGGCGCCAAACTCCAAGGGCAAGTGGGAGGCGAATAACACCTCCTGCGACGTCCCGTATTCGATCACCGTCTGTTCGCTTTCCCCCGCGTCGGCAATCACACGCACCGGCAACCGCACCGGAGTCGCGGCGGGAAAGAACTGCGCTAAACGGCCGACAAACGATTCGTCCTTGGCAGATCCATCTGCCCGACCGGCGGTAGTGCTGGTCCTGTTCGACACGCCTCGACCTCTCAGTTTCAGAAACTGCGTCCTCCTGCCCACAGCCAGCGGGACAGGAAGCTCCAATACTGATTATGCAAACCATTGGCCAAATGGAAGTTGATGATTTTAAAAGCAAATTAGAAAATCTTAAGGAAACTTTGTCTCACTGTGAAACAAGAGGACTTGAGACGCGGGGCAGAAGCCAGGTGTCAGGAATTAGGAGTTAGAAGTTCGCTGTGCTTTTGGTCGTGGGGAGGCGCCACGCTCGGCTGCGAGCGGGGTTGCCAGGTGTTGATTTATCAAAACGAACCGAAAGAGTTGTCCTGTTGAGTGACGCACCCGCCTGGCGGCGGGTCCATCGTGACTAGAAACTCCGCACGATGTAGCGCCGGCGTCTCGCCGGCTGTCCTGTGGGCGTCTCGCCCACAGGGTTTTGCCGCATGTGCTGGTACGGCCGGGACGGCCGCACCGACAGTCGGCGAGGACGCCGGCGCTACCCTCAATGGCGTGCCTGACTAAAGAGCTAGGGTTTGCAAAAGAGTTTCTGGAGAGCGGAGTCGGAGCCCTATGCACTCCTGTGCACGCGCACGATATCACGGACGCACCGGGGTTTGCTTATTACTTACTACTTATTACTTGTTACTGCCGCTTCCTGCAACCGCCGTCGCAACGCCATCGGTGCCATCGCCATCGGGCTTGCCTCCGCCGATGCCATAGCGTTTCAGTTTGCGGTAGAGGGTGGCGCGGCTGATGCCCAGCAATTTACCGGCAGCGGCTTTATCGCCGTCCACCTGCTGGAAGACGCGTTCAATGGCGTGGCGTTCGAGATCTTCCAGATCGGTGGAAGCCGGGGCCGTACCGGCCGACATCGGGGCGGGCGTATGCAGATTCAGCTGGGCACGCAAAGAGGGCGGCAGGTCCACGGCATCGATGATCTGATGATTGCCCAGCGCCAGCGCGCGCTCGATACAGTTTTCCAGTTCCCGCACATTGCCTGGCCAGTCGTAGGCCATCAGGCAGTTCATGGCCGCCGTGGTGATTTGAATCTTTTGCTCCGGCGCGAAGCGCTGGACTAAGGCATGGGACAGAGCCGGAATATCGCTGCGCCGCTCCCGTAAGGACGGCATCCGAATCGGCACCACATTCAGCCGGAAAAACAGGTCTTTGCGGAATCGCCCTTCCTGATACTCCTGTTCCAAATCGCGGTTGCTGGCGGCAATCACCCGTACGTCGATCTTTACTTTCTCGTTGCTGCCCACTGGCCGTACTTCCTTTTCCTGAAGCACGCGCAGCAGTTTGGTCTGCATTTCCAGCGAGAGTTCGCCAACCTCGTCGAGAAAAATCGTTCCGCCGGCGGCAGCCTGGAACAGCCCGATCTTGGAGCGCAAGGCGCCGGTAAAGGAGCCTTTTTCGTGGCCAAAAAGTTCGCTTTCCACCAGCGTCGGCACCAGGGAACCGCAGTCCACCGCCAGGAAGGGGCGTTTGGCCAGCGAGCCGCGGAAATGAATGGCCCGGGCGACCAATTCCTTGCCCGTTCCGCTTTCGCCGGTAATCAGGACGGGGGTACGCGTATCCTTCAGGCGCGCCACCATGCGCAGCACGTCCTGAATCTTGACGGAAGAGCCGGTAATCTCGCTGAGTTCCTGATCGTTGCGGACGCGATCCCGCAGATACTCATTCTCGTAGACCAGCCGGACTTTTTCCTCCATGCGTTGCAGCACCAACTTCAGTTCATTAACGCGAAACGGCTTGGTCACATAGTCGTAGGCGCCCAGTTTCATGGCCTGCACTGCCGAATCGATAGTGCCGTGGCCGGTCATGATGGCCACTTCCGTGCGCGGATGTTGAATCTTGATGTGCCGCAACAGTTCCACGCCGCTCATGTGCGGCAATTTGAGATCGGTCAAAACCAGATTGGGAGCGTCGGATTCCAGACACGTCAAGGCACTTTCGGCGGTCTCCGCCTCCAGACATTTGAAGCCCACCGACTCCGTGATGCGCCGGCACAAGGCGCGGATGGAAGCCTCATCGTCCACGACCAGACAGGTAACGCGAAAATCGTCGGTCATTCGGCTTTCCCCAGGATGTTCTCCACCGTCGAGATCAGTTGTTGCACGCGAAACGGCTTCTCCACGAAAGGCGCGCCGGTGCGTCGTAAGGTGGCCGCGGTCTCTTCATTCACGATATCGCCGGTGATAAAAATGATTCTCGCCAGCAGTTCCGGACGGTTCTCGGCGATCCAGGCCCACACTCCGGCTCCATCGACGCCTCCAGGCGTGCGCATGTCGGAAATCACGCCCCAATAGCTGCGCACCCGCAAGAACTCCAGCGCCCGCACTCCGTTTTCCGCCGATTCCACCGCGTACCCGCTGCGTTCCAATACCGCCCGCACAAACGCCATCACGGACGGTTCGTCTTCCACCACCAGCACCATCGGGCGACTCATACTTCCCCTCCCACGCCTATCGCTTGCGGTGGCGTTTTAGCCTCTATCGGAAGGCGCACGGTAAACAGAGCGCCGCACCCGCGACTGTTATTGCAGCAGGCAATCTCGCCTCCGTGCTCGCGGATAATGCCGTAGCAGATACTCAGGCCCAACCCGGTTCCCTTGCCCACTTCCTTGGTGGTGAAGAAAGGGTCGAAGATACGATCCGGATGACGGATTCCCATGCCGTTATCGCGGAACCCAACTTCCACAAAGCCCTCGTTCACGGCTGTCTCAATGTGAATCTCTCCGGAACGGCCGGTCTCACGGACAGCATCGTAGGCATTATTGAGAATATTGAGAAAGACTTGCTGCAACTGATGGGCATCGCCCGCCACATCCGGCAGATTCGGGTCGAATTGTTCAATGATCTTGATATCGTGATTCACCAGATCGTAGGAGCGCAAGGCCAACGTACGCCGCAAGATGGCATTGATCGGCACCTCGGAGCGTTGCGCCGGCATTTGGCGGGCAAAACTCAGCAGGTTTTGTACGATCTGCTTGGTCCGCTGAGCCTCTTGCAGGATGATGCCCAGATCCTTCTTGGCCGACTCCGGCACGTCGGGATTATCCAGCAGCAGATCGGCAAACCCCAGTACGGCGGTCAGCGGATTATTCACCTCGTGAGCCACGCCGCTGACCAATTGCCCCACCGCCGCCATCTTTTCGGTATGCATCAACTTCGCCTGCAGCAAGGAGGAATCGGTAATGTCGGTCATCACCACCACCACGCTATTGACCTGTTGTTGCTCGTCGCGCATAGGGCTGACGTTAATGGAAAACTGTCCGGTACGATCCGCCGCCAGCAGAACGGGCAATTCCAGGTTATCCACCTGCTGCCCGAGCAGGCATAACTCGAAGGAATGCGCCATCACATCGCGGCGCAGCGGCAGCACCAGATCCAGCAAGCGCTGTCCCACCAGATTGGGTTGCGCGAAGTTACCGGTTTCATAGCAGCGGTGGTTGGCGTAGCTGATCAGGCCGGCGGTATCCACCACCAGAATCAGGCTCTGCGTATTGTTCAGAATCTGACTGGAAAAATCGCGCTCCCGCTGGAGTTCCACCTGGAACTTTTTCAGTTCGGTAATGTCCGACATCAGGCCGCGATACTGTAAGGCTCCGCCCTGGGCATCCTGCACGGCAAAGGCGTTTTGCAGACAATAAATGATGGAACCGTTCCGGCGCCGCAGCACGACCTCGAAATTCCGCAGCACGCCGCCGCTTTTGCTGATCGCCAACTCAAAGTGATTCCAGCCGGCGGGGCTCAGATATAAGCGCGAAGGAATGTCGACTTGCAGCAATTCTTCCCGGCTCTCATAGCCCAGCATGCGCACCAGCGTGTCGTTGACCTCGACGAAACGTCCATCCGGGCTGCAAAAAAACAAGCCTTCCTGAATATTGTCGAACAGCTCGCGATAGCGCCGCTCGGCTTCTCGGCGGTCGGTGATGTCCTTCAGCACGTGAATCGTCTGCATGGCGTCGTTCAATACGCCATGAATGCGAGAGGTGGATACCAGATAGGTCCGTTCCAGCGATGGATGCACGTATTCATCGATGCCGCCGCCATCCGCGCTGCAGAAGGGACAGGAACGCACCCCGGTGGTGTCCGCGGCCATCGACATCAGTACCTGCATGCTGACGCCGATCAACTGGGCCGGACGCACGCCAATGAAGTCCGCCAGCGTATGGTTGACCCGCAATACGTTGTTTTCCCGGTCGTGGACCACGATGAAATCGGTAATGGAATCGAAGATTTCCACCCAATGCCGGTTCGCCTGTTCCATGCGCGTAAACAGGAGCGCGTTTTCCAAGGCCACCGAGGCATGCGCGGCCAGAGCTTGCAACAGGTTGCGATCCACGACCGATAATTCTTCGCGAATGTCGGCCAAGCCCAGGACGCCAATCAAGTCCCCATTGCGCAGCCACGCCAAGGTAAGCGTCTGCCAGCCCAGGGCATGCGCCAGTTCCTTGCCGAGGAGCTCCGCGGCGGGCGCCGTCTGCACCGTCTCCCGGCTCTCCGCGGCCAATGTGCTCAGGGCCAAATTCAAGCGGCGCAGCAAATCTTGCGGCTGCGGCCCGGGAACCGGTTCGTGGAAGACCACCGTTTCCAGTTGGTCGCCTTGCACCAGGGCCAGCATGGCGGAGCGGGCCTGCAACATATTCGCGGCTCGTTCCGCAAATTTATTGGCAAACTGCGGCAGCCGCAGCGACGAATTCAGATCCAGCGCAATCGCCGTCAAATCTTCCGCCCGGCGGCAATGCTGCTCCGCCAAGGAAAAATTACGGGCCGCTTCCAACATCATGGCCACTTGACGGGCTAAAGCCTGCGCCCGGCGTACGTCCTCGGGAGTAATCGACCCGCCGTCTTGCCGGTCGAGCACGCACATCAATCCCAACGCGCGCTGATCGCTGCCCAGCAACGGCACCGCCAGGTACTGCCGGAAAGCAAACATCCGGGCTATGCCATGGGCGCCCCGGATTCCTTCCGCCACATCGTCATTCCAGGCCGGTTCTCCCTCCCCAATGACGCGCGCCGAAATTTTATCGGGAACCGCACAATTCAGCGGCCGCGCGATCCCATTCTCCGCCACCCACCGCACTTGACAGCTTTCTCCTTCCATCAAGGCGATAAAAGAGCGCGAAAACCCCAGGAAGCCTACGGCCCGGACCACAAATTTTTCCAAGAACTTGTCCAGTTCGCCCACGCTCCCCAATTCCGAGCTGATGTCCAGCAGCTGTTGCAGTTCGCGCGCACGATCGTTCGCCGTGGCATAGAGCTCGGCATTGGCAATGGCCAACCCGCCGAAGCGCGCCACCGCGTCAATCAGCGAGATCTCTTCTTCGCAGAAAGGCTGCGCCCCCGCAAAAATCACCAGCGCCCCCGCGGTCCGCGTCGTTCGCAGCGGCGCAATCAGCACCTCTTTTCCCGCCAGGACTTCGGGACACTGCGCCAGTTGCTCGGGAGTAGCGATCAGCGGTTTTCCGCTCTGGATGGCTAACTGGCTCAGCTCGTCGCAAAACTGGCAATTGCCCGCGGCGCTTTGCATCCACAGAGCCTCCGCCATGCTGGGTGTCTCCGCGAAGACTCCATGCAGCACCATCCGATCGCCCTGCTGCAGAACGACCGCCACCAGCGCCGCATCCACCAGTTGGCGCACCTGCTCCGCCAGTTGGTTGGTCGCCGTGGCCGCGTCGGAATGAGAATGCAGCAGCTCGGCACATTGAATCAGTAGTTCGGCCCGGCGGCGCCCCGCATGCGAGTCGCGGCGCTGCGACACATCAGCCTCGGCGGCGCCGGCGGCATCGGCGGATTGGTCGGTAAGATGGGGTGCGTCCGGCATCAGTGGCGCAAATTGCGACAACGCTTCTCCTTATTACATCCTGACGGTAGCTTGCAATCTCAAATTGAGTCAAGAACATTAGGGCCTAGTGCCAAGTTACCAAAGTGCACGGCGAGACACTCCCGGAATCTCAAGGTGAGATAGATTCCAAGAAAATATTAGCTTCGCATGAGACGCGCGCAATTGATTCCGCCCGCCTCCGATGTGCCGGCGATCATGCTATTACGTTTATATTCAATGACTTAAAAAATAGGCGGAGCAGAAATCGCCATTCCCTGCGCACTGGCAATCGTCGTGCAACCTATCCTCGCGGGTGGCGGTCTGCCCGGGAGCTTTGTGACTGAGACCGTCGGCGCAAAATCCCCGGTCTGCGCTGAACAAAGAGGGGCATCCGGCAAGTACGCGCCGGGAATGTGGAGGCAGTAGGCATGTCGATCGGTAAATCGCTTTACGTCAATTTCGGAAAGATCCTGGCTATTGTGTTGTTGCTGTTTGCCATCAATCTTTATTTCATTCAGCGAGAACACAGCGCCCGTACCGCCACCAACAACGCCACGGAAGTGTTGTTGTCGTGCGAACAGGTTCGGTACCAGATGTTTGTCAACCGCCTGAGGCTGCGCAACTTCCTGATTGACGGTAAAGAATCTCACACGGATGACCTGCGCGCCGGAATAGCGAAACTTTCCGACGAACTAAAGGATGCGCAGAGTAAAGCCATCAACAGCGCGCAGCTCGAGGCATTGAAGAAGGTGGGCGATTCGGAAGCGAACTGGCTGCAGAACTTCGCCGAGCCGCTGCTGGAAAAGCGCCGGGAAGTGACCTCCGGGCACGCCTCCATGGCCGCGCTGCTGGATTTCTTCAGTACCCAGACCGCGATGGATGCGGCCGGCAACTCGGTGGCGGGCAGATCCGAACCCTTACTGACCGCCGCCGAAAGCTTCGCCAAAGAGCAGCTCGATAATAGCCGTCGGGGCGATGACTCATCCTCTTCCTGGACGACCTGGATAAGTCTCCTGGCGATGTTGGCGGTGGCCGGAGCCGGCACGTTTATCACTTACCGTACCGCGAAAGCGGTCAGCCAGCCCTTGAACCAGTTGATCACCGTCGCTCGCGATATCGGAGAATCCGGCGGTCTTGATCACAATATGGACATCATTGGTCAAGATGAGATTCAGGAACTGAGCGACTTGGGCCGCTCCTTCTCCGGCATGGTTTCCTATTTGAATGAGATGGCGGCGATTTCCGAAGCCATTGCCGGCGGCGATTTGTCCAACGAAGTTGAGCCGCGCTCCAAACGTGACGTACTGGGCCAGGCTTTTGCCCGCATGACCGAAGGGTTAGGTTCGTTGGCCCGAGCGGTGCGCGATAGCGCCGCGCAGGTGGCTAGCGGTTCCGGTCAGGTGGCCAACGCCTCGGAAGAATCGGCCAAGGTAGCCGTGCAGTCCGCTTCCGCGATCGAAGAGGTCACCAGCACCATGCACGAGATGAGCATTAACGTGCAGAATATGGTGCGCAGCACACAAATGCAGGCCACCAGCGTGAGTGACACATCTTCGTCCATCGACCAGATGGTCGCTTCCATCCAGCGCGTCGCCGACACTTCGAAGGTGCTGCTCGACATCTCCAACCGTTCCCGCCAGGAAGTACAAAGCGGCATCGCCAGCATGGACAAAGCTACGGACGGATTGAACCGCATCAACACTTCGATTCATTCCTCCGCTGAAATCATCGGCGTGCTGGGACAGCGGGCCGACGACATTGGCAAGATCATTGAAGTCATCGACGACCTGGCGGAGCAGACCAACCTGCTGGCCTTGAATGCCGCGATTGAAGCGGCGCGCGCCGGCGAGCACGGCTTAGGCTTCGCGGTGGTTGCCGATGAAGTTCGCAAACTGGCCGAAAAGTCCGCCCAGTCCACCAAGGAAATTTCCGAGCTGATCCAGAGTATCCAGAAGGAAGCCCGCAAAGCGGTGGAGAACATGGACAAGAGCACCACCATCGTCAACGAAGGCTTGATGCTCGGCGGCGAACTCGGTGGCGCACTCAAGAAGATTTCCAACGTGGTCACCGAGGTGTACAAGTTCGCTCAGGAAATTGGCGCGGCGACCAACGAACAATCGCATGGCTCCACACAAATCGCCCGCGCCACTACGCGCTTGAATGAAATCACCCATGAAATCAACTCTTCGGTGGAAGAGCAGGCCTCGGGCACGCAGGCGGTGGTCAAGGCCATGGAACGCATGCGCGAACTGGTGCAACATTCCACCTCCGGGTCCACCGAACTGGCGGCCTCGGCCGAGGAGATGTCGAAAATGGCTCGCAGTCTGCTGGAAATCATGGGCCGTTTCAAGCTGGACGCGATGGAGGCGGACCAGGGAACACATTTTAGCCGGCGTAGCGCGGCGGCCACTGCCGGGATGCGGGGCTAACGGAAGGCAAGGCAAGGACCCCCGGGGCAGCGAGCGGTCGCCGGCCGGGGTGGAGCAACCATGGTCATGGTCAAGGATATCCACTTAGTCGGATTTCGTATCGGCACCGAGACGTTCGGCGTGCCGATCGCCCTGGTGCACGAAATCGTGCGCGTCCCGGAAATCACCACCGTGCCGGAAGCGCCCGAGTGTGTAGAAGGAGTCATCAACCTGCGCGGCAAGATCATCCCCATCGTCGATCTGCGCAAGCGCTTCGGGGAAAGCAACTTCAGCGCCAACAAGCGCAACCGCATCCTGGTTGCCGAGTTCGAGGGGAAATTGGTGGGACTGATGGTGGATGCCGCCTCGGAAGTATTGAAGATTCCGCCCTCGGAAATCGAACCTCCGCCCGATGTCTTCGAGGAAGGGCAGATTCGTTACGTAACGGGCGTGGGTAAGTTGAACGGCCGGTTGATTATTATGATCGATATCACCAAAGTGCTGCAGCGCGGAGAATTGCGCCGCATCGCCGAATTACAGCCCCCACAGGCGGCCCTGAACTAAAAGTCCTGCAGGCAAGCGTTTTACCGGAGCGGAATGGAACGAGATTTGGCTGGGAAGTACCCGATGGAACACGGAAAGGGATTCATGGCGAGTCCAGCAACCAACGTGCACCTGAACGATGCCGAGCTGAAATTGTTGCAGACGCTCATCTATCAGGAATGCGGCATGTACTTCGACGATCGCCGCATCCATTTTCTGCAAGATCGCTTGCAGCGGCGCCTGCGCACCTGTCAACTCGACAGTTTCTACAGCTACTACCGTCTGCTCACCAGCCAACAGGGCAAGCAGGAATTGGAAACCCTGCTGGAAAACCTGACGGTCAACGAGACCAGTTTCTTCCGCAACCGGCCGCAACTGGATCTGTTTCAGAAAGACATTCTGGAAGAAATCCTGCACCGCAAGCAGGAGCGGCGCGATTGGACGCTGCGCGTGTGGAGCGCGGGATGTTCCACCGGCCAGGAGCCCTATACGCTGGCCCTGATGATCTGCGATGCCCTGGCCTACTACTACATCCGCAATCCCTTGCCCTTTGATATGCCCAGTCCCAAGCCGCTGATTCCTCCGCCCTGGCAGGTGGAGATCCTGGCTTCCGATATCAGTTATTCCGTCCTGCGCGCCGCCCAGGAAGGGCTGTATACCGAGAACCAGATGGACCCGGTGGACTATGTCTTCCGGCTGCGCTACTTCGACAAAATCTCCGGCGACCGCTATGCCATCAAGAAAGCGGTCAAGGAACTCGTTCACTTCGATTTTCACAATCTCAAAACCGAGTTCCTGCCGCAACGCAATGACGTCATTTTCTGCCGCAATGTCATGATCTACTTCGATGAAGCCGAGCAGAAACGGCTGGTCGATAAGTTCTGGCGTTGCCTGAATCCGGAAGGCCACCTGTTTATCGGCCATGCCGAAAGCCTTTTCGGGTTGAGTGACCGGTATCGCATGATCCACAAGAACAATGGAACGGCGTACCAGCGCATTGAGGTAGCCCCGTGAGCTTCTTCTCCGAAGAACGATCATCGGAACTGCGGGAACTTTTCTTCGAGACCGCCCAGGAACTGTTGCAGGCGCTCAACGAAGAAGGCCTGGAGATGGAGAAGCACCCGGCCGATGCGGAACTGATCCGCACCGTACGGCGAACCGTGCATACGCTAAAAGGCGATTCCGCCGCGTGCGGCTTTCGCGATCTCAGCGATCTGGCACATGAACTGGAAGACGTGCTGACGCCGGAACTGGCGGCCGCCAACAGCAATTCCCTGGCGCAGGTCGTTCTCGGCGCGGCCGATACCTTTGAAGCCATGCTGCAAGCCTGCCGCGAAAAGCGGGAGTCGCCCGACAGCACCGCCTTGCGCGCCACCATCCGCGCCGTGGCTCATGGCCCGCAACCTGCACCCGCAAGCAGTTTTGCGCCCCAATTCGCCTGGAACGAGTATGAGCGCCTGACCATCGCCCAAGGCGCCGGCCAAACTCCGGTCTTCAATATCGGAATTGCCTTCGATGCGCAATGCCCCATGCGCGGCGCGGCCCTGCAACTGGTTCGCAATGTCTTTACCGAGGCGGGCAGCCTGCTGGTCATACACCCGGCGGAAGCCTCCGCCCAACCGGACGAAATCGAGGCCGCCGTTGCCACCGAGCACGACCAGCAATGGCTCCTCAAAAAATGCCAGATTCCCGCGATCGTTCGCGAAGTCATCGTGCAGCCGCTGGCCATTGTTCCCATCCCGGCCCTTCCGCCTCCCGTAGTGGAGGCAGCGCCTTTGGCTCCGGCAACTCCCGTGGTGTCCGCTCCGCCTCCCGCGCCGGCCCCTTTGCCCTCGCCGGCAATCGCCGCCCCGGAAGCCGAGCCCGCGCCCAACGAACGCCAGTCGGCGCCCACCCATACGGTTCCCGAGAACGTGCTCCGAGTCGATGCCGATCGCATCGATACCGTGCTCAATCTGGTGGGCGAGTTGATCATTGCCCGCTCCATGTTCAGCCAGACCATCCACGAATTCAGCCGCCGCTTCCCTAAGGACCCGCTGCGGGGACGCTTTGGCGACACCCTGGCCCATCAGGCCCAGGTGCTCAATGAGCTACAGCATGCGGTCATGAAGATCCGCATGGTTCCCGTCGAGCAGTTATTCCGGCGTTTTCCCCGCGTGGTCCGCGATATCAGCAAAATGCTGGGCAAGGACGTGGTGCTGGACCTTCGCGGACAAGACACCGATTTGGACAAGAGTATTCTCGACTCCCTGGCCGAACCCATGATGCACCTGGTGCGCAATGCCTTGGATCACGGCATGGAGACGCCCGAGGAACGCGTGGCCGCGGGCAAACCGGCCCAAGGACGCTTGATCTTGAATGCCTTTCACCAAGGCAACCAGATTGTCATCGAGATCACGGACGACGGGCGGGGCATCGATCGACAGAAGCTCGCCGCCAAGGCCTTGCAAACCGGCGTGGTGACCTCGTTCGAACTCGATCGTATGTCCGAATCCGAAGTGCTGGAACTGATCTTCGAAGCCGGCGTAAGCACGGCCAAGGAAATCACCCAGGTATCCGGACGGGGGGTGGGATTGGATGTGGTCAAAGCGGTTCTGGGGCGCCTGAAGGGCGGCGTTTCGGTATCGACCCGGCCCGGCGAAGGCACCACCTTCCAGCTCAAGGTCCCGCTCACTTTGGCCATTATCAAGGCGTTGTTATTCCGCGCCGGGCGGCGGCTCTACGCGCTGCCGCTGGGAACCGTTCTGGAGATTACCCGGGCGCAGGACAGCCAGATCCACATGGTGGATCATCACGAAGTGCTGCAACTGCGCGAACAAGTTCTGACCCTGGTGCGCTTGAACCGGCTGGACAAGTCGCTTCCCGAACCCATGGGCAAACGCCTGTTTATTATCGTAGTAGCCATTGGCGGCCGTAAGTTTGGCTTGGTGGTGGATCGCCTGGTCGGAGAAGAAGAACTGGTGATCAAGGCGCTGGATAGTACGTTAATTGCAAGCGAAATGGTGAGCGGCGCTTCGATCTTGGGGGACGGGACGGTCGTCCTGATTCTCAATGTCGCAGCCGTCGTCGAAAAATTAGGCAAATTTCGCGGTGCTCCCCTGGAAGCGAACGCCGGAGCGCTGCCGTTGGATAGCGGTGTGGGGGCCCAAGCATGAAGCAACCCGTTCGAGTTCTGGTAGTCGATGATTCGGCGCTGATGCGCAAACTGATCCCGCAGATTATTGAGCGCGATCCCTCCATCCATGTCGTGGGTACCGCGATGGACGGCACCTTCGCGCTTAAAAAGATTCAGGAACTGAAGCCGCAAGTGGTCACCCTGGATCTGGAAATGCCGCGCATGGATGGCATGGAAACGCTGCGCGCCATGACACGCAAGAATGAGGTGCCGGTGATCGTGGTCAGCACCCACAGCACTCAGGGAGCTGCCTCCACCTTCAAGGCGTTATCGTTAGGCGCCTTCGATTTTGTCGCCAAACCCAAAGATGCTGCCTCGGCGCACATGGAAGAAATCGCCGCGGAATTGATCGGCAAAATCAAAGCCGCCGCCGGACGCAATGTGCCCACGCCGTCGGTGGAATTGAATTGGGAACCGCACAAGGTCACCAAGATGGAAAACCGGCCGATGGTTCGGCCCAATAAGGTAGTCGCCATCGGAATTTCCACCGGCGGACCTAACGCCCTGCAATATATGCTGGCCCAGTTGCCGTCGGATTTCCCGGCAACTCTGCTGGTGGTGCAGCATATGCCGGAAGGATTTACCAACATGTTTGCGCAACGTCTGAATGACAGTTGCGCCATCGATGTGAAGGAGGCGCAAGCCGGCGACCTGTTAATGGCCGGCCGCGCCCTGATCTGCCCTGGCAATCAGCACATCAAAGTACGCCGTATGCCTTTGGGGGATATGGTTGTACTTACCGATGAGCCTCACGTAAACGGGCATCGGCCCTCGGCCGACGTGCTGTTCCAGTCGGTGGCCAGTGAATTCGGGGCCAGCTCGGTGGGCCTCATCATGACCGGCATGGGCGAGGACGGGGCCGAAGGATTAGGCGAACTCAAACGGGCCGGGGCGATGACCATCGCGCAGAGCGAGGACTCCTGCGTGGTCTTCGGCATGCCCAAGGTTGCCATTGAACGAGGCTACGCCATGCGGGTGGTGGGCCTGGATAGCCTGGCCAATACGTTGATGGCCCAGTGCCGCACGGACGTCAGGTTTGCCGCCGTGCCGCAGTAAACGCTTTTGATTCCTTGCCGGCTTTCCCGCTGGACAAGGCGAAGTAAAGGACCTACTCTGCGCCGAAGCGGGGCTGGTCCACCGGAAGAGCGGAGAAGCCTTCCGGATCGGGAAAGGGACTCAGTTAAATCCGGGCTTTGGGGCGCGGATGGAGGCTAATCGTATGCAGCAATTCGCGGCTTTGCTCCGCAAACAGGACCGGCAACCGGTGCGCTACCTGGTGGTAGACGATTCCGTGTTCGCCCGTAAGAATCTGGCCCGCATGATTGAAGGTTTTGGGGGCCAGCTCGCCGGGGAAGCCGGCGACGGATGCACGGCGATTACCGAGTATGACCGGAGCAAGCCCGACATCGTGCTCATGGATATCACCATGCCCCAGATGGAAGGCATCGAGGCCGCCGATCGCATTGTGCGGCAGCACCCGGAAGCCCGCGTCGTCATGGTCTCCTCCGTCGGCTATCAGGAAAACATTGTGGCCGCGCTGCAGAAGGGCGCTCGTCACTTTGTCCAGAAACCGGTCAAACCGGAAGTGCTGTACGAGGTCATCAAGTACGTGATGGGAGAAGACGCGGTCGTCGATCCCGCCCAGACGGGCGCGGTGGGAGCTAGCGTATGAAGATGGAACTGATTCAACCCTTTATTAACGCGGCCGATGCCGTGCTGGCCGAGAATTTACAAGGCAGCACCCACATCGAGGACGTCAGCATGGAGCCCGAGGTTTATCGCCGCAAGGGCATCGCCGCTAAAATCATGATTCGCGGCGACATCGAAGGCCGCGTGATCTTCGATCTGGAGCCCGCTACCGCCCATCGCGTGGCCAGCTTCCTGGCCGGCTCCGAACTGCCCGAATCCGATTCCCTGATCTATGAGACGATCTGCGAATTGGCCAATCAAGTCATCGGCAATGCCGTCACGACCCTGAACGATCAGGGGTTTGCCTTTAAAGTCTTTCCTCCCGAGATGCACGATTCCGAGGATGGCTTCCCGGGGACCGAGGATACCGAGGCGCTGGTCATGTGCTTTGAAACCCGGAGCGGCCCGGTCTATATGAATATCGCCATGCATTACAATCGCCGCCGCCGCGGCGAACATGCCAGCAGCAACGCCTAGGCCCACAATCTTTGAAAGGGCGCGGCTCTACATTTTGAAGTCGGAGTTCGGGCATACACACAGATGGAAGCACCGGGCTTTAGTTAGCCCGGTGACCCGACGTTCGTTGCAGACGGGCCTTTAGGCCCGGTGTATGCTGTGCACCGCCGGGCCTAAAGGCCCAAGTCTTAAGGGCGTTTGGTTCGGCGGGCCAAAGCCCGACGCTTCCACCGGTTGTAGACCGGGGGTTAGGAAAACGACTCCACAAGCCCGGCTAAAGCCGGGCTTGTGGAGTCTATTCACTCACCACATAAACCGGAGTCAGGTTGGCAGGTGCGGCAATCGTGTTGACAACCGCATTGGTGGCCGTGCTGATAATGCTTGTACCCCCCAATTCGGTCGCATAAACCTTGGAGCCATCCCCGGAAACGGCGAGCCAACTGACCGCCCCCAGCGGCAGCGTAAGGCAATTGTTGGTGACCGTGTTACTCGCCGAGCTGATGATTTCGACTTGGCAAGTGGAGGTCGCCCCGAAGTTGACAAAGTAGACTCGCGAACCATCCGCCAAAAGCGACAGCGCCCCCGGTTGGCCGCTCACCGTAATCGTCTTCAGCCAAACCGGAAGCCCCGTGCCGGTTTGGCTGGCATCAAAGACGAATACCTTTCCGGCCACCGGATCGCTTACATAGAGCCGTTGCAAGTGCGAATCGAAAATCATGTAATTGGGGCTGACGGCCGAAAAGTTTGTGCTCTGCACGATGGTCCCGACGACCGAATCCAGGGACGGATCAATCACCGAGATGCTGGGCGGATTTGTGCCCGTGCCATCCCCTTGATTCAGGACATAAATCTCCGAACCCAGGGAATTGGATACCATACGAATCGGCTTTACTCCCACGGTTATATTGCCACCCGTGTTGGCATTTACCGCATTATCGGCCGAGGTAATCACCGAAACCGAGCCGTTCGGAGAAGGAGCGCCAGGAGCGGGGTCCCGATTGGCCACGTAGACCTTGGTGCCATCCACTGTCGCCACCAGCGCTACGGGAGATACGCCCACGGAAAGTGGCTGCGCCGTAACCGAAGCATTGGTGCTTTCACTAATCGCGCTAACACTTTGCGTGTCCAAATTGGCCACGTAAATCGTGGAATTGGCCACCGATTCCACCATGGCCACAGGCTGCGAACCGCTGGCCGAGCCAATAATCGTCGCGGTCGCTCCCGGCGTAAACGAGGGAAACTCGGAGATGGTGCTATCGACGTTATTCGCCGCGTATAACCCTTCGGTGGCTATTAAGACGAAATTCTGTGTAAACCCCGAATTCGGAGTGCTTCCTGAAGGCGGACTCAGAACGCTTCCCGGAGCAGGACCCAGGACGCCAACCTTTACGTCTGCCATATCAACATCGCCGGAAACATCGATTTGCGAAGTCAGGCCAGGGCCGCATGGCGCCGTGCTGTTGGCGACCGCATTGCCCGCGGGACAGGTACAAGTCGTTGCGTTTGTGCAAGTAGGCGTCGATTCATAGACCACCACCGCCACGCGCTGCGCCTGCGGGCTGCCGCCGCCAGGGGCAATGGGAGTGGCCACCGGCCGATAAGTGTCGCCGCAGCCGGTCCATACCAGCACCAAAACCAAGCCGGCTGCCATGCCGACTATGCGAAGCAATTTCATTCGCGCTCCGAAACATCTCTAGATTTCGCACACGAGAGAAGTTCATTGTAAAGGGAAAGTCCCAGCCCGCGCCACAAACCGTTCCACGTTTCTCGCTCCCCTTCCCAACCCGGAACGCAAATCGAAGTGAACATCGAGCGCAAGATGGTGTAAAAAATGGAAGAGGAAGAACCTTGACGATTGCCGCATCCCCGACCATCGCCACGCTATGGATGGCTAGCCTTGGGCTGGCGCATCGGCCAGGGGCCATCCGGCAATTGTTGACGGCGGCGCTGGTCACCTTGTTCTTTGCTCTGCTGGCCTATCGCTGGCGCACCGTTGACCTCTCCGGCGCCATCGCCGGGGCCGTCCTTTCCTTCCTTCTCTATGCCACTTCCGGATTGGGCGCCTTCCTCACCTTGGCCGTGGTTTTCCTTATCACCGCCGGCAGTACTCGTTATGGACGGACGCAAAAACGTCTGCGCGGCATCGCGGAAAAATCCCGCGGACGCAATGCCTGGCAGGTATTGGCAAACCTGGTTGCCGCCACGGCGTTCAGTGTGTTTGCCCTTTATGCCCGCCGCCCGGAATGGCTATTGGCGGCGGTGGCCGCCCTGACGGAAGCGGCCGCCGATACCGCGTCCAGCGAGATTGGTAAAGCCGAAGGCGACCCCGTGTATAGGATCATCAGCTTCCGGCGCGTTACGGTGGGCGCCGATGGCGGCGTCAGTTGGCTGGGCACGCTCGCCGGCATCACCGCGGCGTTCATGGTTGCCGCAGTCGCCTCCTGGTGCCAACTGATCTCCCCCCATGAGATCGCGATAGTGGCGGGAGCAGCCGTCCTCGGCTCAATTTTCGATAGCCTGCTCGGCGCCACCCTGCAACAACGCGGCTGGCTCAACAATAGCGCCGTCAATCTGGCTAGCACCGTCTTTGCCGCCGCTTTGGCGCTGGCCTTTCAGCATTAGTTTACAAATTATTACAAACCGCTGACTCGACAAAGAGCTGCAATTCCCACTTTCGATGCGACAATATTTCTGTGACCTTTAAGAAGCTTATTTTCGTTTCACGACTTGCCATCGCCGCCGCGCTGTTCACTGGGATGGCTACCGCACAACAAGCGTCGGCCGCTTCGTCAACCGACACTCAGCAGAGTTCCCAAGCCCCGGCACCGGCGTCAAACCCGGGAGCGCAGGCGGCAAAAGATGCTTCCCCCACGAAGAGCGCAGCCCCACAATCCCAGCTGTCACAGCGCGAACGGGCGGAACAGGAACTGAAACAACAGGAGCAGCAGCGCATCCTGGGAGTGATTCCCAATTTCAATACCACGGATGTGCAGAACGCCGCGCCGTTGTCGCCAGGACAGAAATTTCGTCTGGCGCTCCACAGTTCGGTCGATCCCTTTCAATTCGTTGCCGCCGGGCTGGATGCGGGCATCAGTCAGGGCCAGGACGCTTTTCCCGGCTATGGCCAGGGCGCGCAAGGATATGCTAAGAGGTTTGGGGCGGCTTACGCGGATGCCGTCTCCGGCCTAATCTGGGGAAACGCCATCTTCCCCGCATTGATGCACGAGGATCCACGCTACTTCCGCAAAGGCACCGGCAGCTTTAAGCACCGTCTGCTGTATTCCATTTCCACAACCGTAGTCACGAAGAACGACAATGGCACCTGGGGCCCTAACTATGCCAATGTTCTTGGAAATATCGCGGCCGGCGGTCTTTCCAACGTCTATTATCCTTCTACCGACCGTGGCGTCGGACTCACCTTTCAACGGGCTTTCACGGTGACCGCCGAAGGTGCGATTGGCTCAGTTCTCGTCGAGTTCTGGCCGGATATTGAACGTAAGATTCTGCACCGAAAATAGAGAGGTTTCAAAGTTTCAAGGTGGCAAGGTTTCAATGTTCGGGGGTGCACCAGGTCTGGGCCGACCAAATAAGAAGTTTCAAGGTTGCAAGGTTGCAAGGTTTCAATGTTCGCAGATGCACGAGGTCCGGGCTGAACTTGAAACCTTGCAACTTTGAAACTTTGCCCGCGCCGACCTTGAAACTTTGCAACTTGGAAACCTTGAAACCTTACCTTTCAGCTTGCCAGAAAATCATAATGATCGATCAGGGCGGCGACCGCGGGCACTGTCCCCGGATCGATACGTAGCACGCGGGCATGGCAACGCACACGGATGGCTTCGGTCAACGTAATCTCCGGCGTAAGGGTCAGCGTGAACTCAATCGGGTCATTGATGGCCACAGGTTTAGCCATATAGAAGCAAATCCCACGCGAGCTGATATCCCGTGTATGGGCAAACATGGTGCCATCCCCCGGGTTTTTGACCGTTACCGGCAAACTGAGCAGAAAACGCCGCGTTGACCGCCGTTCTACTTCTGGCTGCACTTCCTGCACCATTTGCGACCTCTTGAAGGTCAATCATTGACCTGAAATACAAAACAAGCAGGTTGAGACAACCTGGCTCCCCTACCCATATTTAGTGGTGCAATTGAATCTCCACTGTTTAGGCGCCATCCGCTATCCGCATCCAGTATGCTCTCCTAGGTGTAAGCCCTTACAGGCAAAGCCGTTACAAAAATTATCCGCCAGCCAGGCCGAGTTCCCCGCCGCCCTCCTGTGCACAGACTTGCAGCCATACGGGACGGAAGTTTCGTATGCTGGAACATCGTTCCCCGTTTCCCGTCCCCCGTCTCCCGCCAAGAACCTCGCGCTGAGACGCTGAAACGCGGAGAAAAAACGAGAAACGTGGAACGGATTTCTGGCGGGGAACGGGAGACGGGGAACGTATTCCAGTGATATCTTTAGACTTTCTCGAGGAGCACTTTATGTCTGAGGCCAGCGTACCTGCGGCGGAAGCGCTCGCTGCCCGCCCGCAACCGACTAGGCTTTACCGCTGGGTTGTACTGATCTTCATCAGCCTAGCGATGTTCGGCAATTATTACGTCTACGACTGTATTGCGCCGCTGGCCGACGTGCTTTCCCGGCAACTCGGCTTCTCCGATCAAAATATCGGCCTGCTGCAAGGGATCTACAGCTTCCCCAATATGTTCATGGTGCTGTTGGGGGGGATCATCGTAGACCGCATTGGCACGCGGAAATCGATTTTTCTCTTTGGAGTGCTCTGCCTGATCGGCTCCGTCGTAACCGCTTATCCCGATCCCCTGACACATCTGAGTGCACAGCCTCTGAGCCGCCTCTGGGTGATGGCTGGAGGACGGCTGATCTTCGGTCTGGGCGCCGAATCTTTGATTGTCGCGGTAACCTGCGCGGTAGCCAAGTGGTTCAAAGGCAAGGAACTTAGCTTTGCTTTTGGAATGAACTTGATGCTGGCGCGGGCGGGCTCACTCCTGGCGCAATTCTCCCCGACTTGGGCGCGTTCCGCATATGCCAGTTGGCACCGGCCATTGGCGATCTCCGTTGGCTTCGCCGCTCTTTGCGTAGTGGGCGCGATCCTATATTGGGCCTTCGAAGTTCACGCCGAAAAACGATACGAACTCGGCGCTGGCAGCACCGACAAAGTAGTTTGGAACGATATCTATAAGTTCAGTGTTTCCTACTGGTATATTGTGGCTCTGTGTCTCGTGTTCTATTCCGCCATCTTCCCGTTCGAAACCTTCGCTTATAAGTTCTTTATGTATACGCATAACGCGACGCGGGAACACGCCGGGGCGTTGGTGGCAATGTTGACCGCGTTCACCATGATAGGCACGCCGTGTTTTGGACTGTTTTCCGATAAGGTCGGGCGGCGCGCGCTATTGATGATGGGCGGATCGCTGCTATTGATCCCGGTCTACCTGATCATGGCCTATACGCACATCAGGCTGTCTATCCCCATGGCGATGATGGGCGTAGCCTTTGCGTTGATCCCGGCGGTGATGTGGCCCTCGGTGGCCTACATCGTGGAACAAAACAAGTTGGGGACGGCTTATGGACTGATGACCATGATCCAAAACATTGGCCTGTTCGGCTTTAATGTCCTCATTGGATGGGAAAACGATCATGCTCATGCCGGCGTTGCCAATCCCGGCGGTTATCATCTCGGGATGTGGACCTTCTCCATCTTAGGTTTTCTGGGCCTGACTTTCGCTTTCCTGCTGCACCAGCGTGAGATCGGGCCCAAAGGACACGGCTTGGAGACGATTACGGCCCGGTGAGTGGACAGTTGTGAGTTGCGAGTCTGGGTATGCGGGCTTCCAGCCTAAAGTCGTGCCCTGACACAAGTCTGCCAAAAAGCAAGTGGCATTGGCCCCCAGCCCGCGTTCCCAGCAGAGGCCGGGGTTACTCGCAACTCACGGGGACAACCCCAGCCGTATAAACGCTCTCTTGTACTGAACAGGTTGCGAAGAAACCTCGGGAATACAGCAGTTCGCGTACAACAGGGCAGCTACTTATCCGCATCTATACAATTGCGTTTAAGATAAGAGCCTTGACACAAGCGAAGAAAACACTGGTTCCCGGACTGACAGAGGCGGAAGCAATCCAGCGGGCGCAAACGGGCGACGCGGAATGCTTCGAAGCTTTATATGGTTTGCACAAACGCCGGGTGTATTCCTTGTGCTTACGCATGACCGGCAACACCGCGGAAGCCGAGGACTTGACCCAGGAGGCGTTCCTGCAGCTGTTCCGCAAGATCGCGACATTTCGTGGAGAATCCGCCTTCTCCACCTGGCTGCATCGGCTGGCCGTGAATGTGGTGCTGATGCGTTTACGCAAGCGGGGTCTGCCGGAGGTTTCCCTGGAAGAAACCATGGAACCCCAGCAGGAAGACGCGCCCCGCAAGGACATCGGGGCTCGAGATAATGTTTTGGCGGGCTCGATCGACCGGGTCAACCTGGAACGGGCGATTGAAAGTTTACCACCGGGTTATCGCATTATTTTTGTGCTGCACGACATCGAAGGATACGAGCATAATGAGATTGCCGAAATGATGGGTTGTTCCATCGGCAACAGCAAATCGCAGTTGCACAAGGCGCGCATGAAGTTGCGCGATCTCCTGAAGTTAAGCAGAGCCGAAAAGGCCGCCAGGCGCTGAGGAGATCAGAGGGCAAAGGTATCGGGGGAGAGTACAGAAATGAATTGTGCAGAGTTTCAAGAGGCCCTGCCTTACATTATCGATTCCGGCGGCGACGCTGAACATAAGGCTCATCTGCGTTCATGCCTGGTGTGCAGTGATTTGGTTGCCGACCTGAAATATATCGCCGATCAGGCCAAACTGTTGGTCCCCATGGAAGATCCGCCGAAGCGGGTATGGACCGGCATTCAGCGCAGCCTTGAGCGCGAGGGCAGCCGCGCCGCCGGTCACCGCGGACGTATCCTCAAGTTCCGCCGCGCCGGCATCTGGAGTTTGTAAAAGCCGCCAGAACCTCAATTGGCAATTGGCGGGAAGAACCGCAATTGGCAATTGGCTTTTGCAATTGGCCACCCCACCCCGCGGCAGTCTCCTTGTTTACCGCGGGTGCTACCTAGAGGGTCACACCCTCCTTTACGGATCGTTTGCCACTCGTAAGAACCGCAATTGGCTGCTACCCAACCTGCGGCTGTATCATTTTGCCGCGGGTGCTCCCTGTACGGTCAGAACACCTGAGAGTTCCCCATCGGCTTAGCCATGGAGTTTTGTGCGCCGTTACCAATCGCAGGTTTTCAGCGTGAAACGTGGAACGAGGAACGTGGAACGCCCCTTTCGCCGTTTGCCAATCGCGTCCTTTTGTTCCACTATCTAACTCATGGATCTTCACAAAAGCAGGGGCGTGTGCCTGGTAGGATTCATGGGCGCAGGCAAGACCAGTGTCGGCCGGCAACTGGCACAGCAACTGGGTTGGCAATTCACCGACCTGGATGACGTAATTCAAGCGCGGGAACATCGCTCCATTGCCGAGATTTTTGCCGAGGCTGGGGAACCGGCGTTTCGTCAGGCGGAGACGGCGGCGCTACGCACGGTCCTGGCCCAAGTGGTCGCCGGTCCGATTGTCCTCGCGGTTGGAGGCGGAGCTTTCGTGCAACCAGAAAACGCCATCGCACTGCGGCAAGCCGGTATTCCGGTCGTGTTTTTGGACGCCCCGCTGGAAGAACTGCGGCGGCGTTGCGCCCAGGACGGACTCGGCCGGCCGCTGTTCCGCGACGAGAACCAGTTCCGGCAATTGTATGAAACCCGCCGCCAGCGTTATATGGAAGCAGACCTGCGCGTGGAAACCGGGGGACTATCACTGGACGAAGCCGTTTTATTCATAGCGCAGCGCCTGGATGGGGAGGGATTTGGAAATGAATAACGGCGGCGCTCCCGGCAGAATTGCCTTGATTGGAATCGCGCTACTGGGATCGGTGTGCTCCGTAGGCGCCTCCCGTAAACCGGTGGAAAAGACGAAAGCTGTGGATGCGGGAATCTTCGCCATTTCGGTCAATGGCCAACCGGTTGCCACCGAAACCTTCCGTATCGAGCAAGGCTCCGCCGCCAGCACCCTGACCTCGGAGTTCAAGTCCGAGAGCGGGGAAAAAACGGTCCAGAAGGCCGAACTGCAAGTCACCTCGACCGGTGATTTGCGCCACTATGAATGGCATCAGTTGAGTCCCGACAAGGCCCAGATCGTGGTGGAGCCTGCCGACGGGATCATCGTCGAGCACATCACGCCGGCGCCTCCCGCTCATCCTTTGCAACAACCCTTCGTCCTCCCCTCCTCGACCATGGTTCTGGACGACTATTTCTTCAGCCAGCGCGAGGTATTGCTGTGGCGATATCTGGCTCAATCCTGCGCGGACGGAAAATTAGAAGGATGCCACCCCCAGCGGTTGCAATTTGGAATCCTTTCGCCGCAACAGCATGCGGCGTTGCTGGTCACCCTTGAGTATGCCGGGCCGGAGACGGTAAAAGTGGGCGATAGCGAACGCAAATTGAACCGCTTTAATCTGCAAACCGAGCAGGATGCGCCCTGGGCTCTCTATCTAGACCAGGACCTCAAACTGGTCCGCATCGTAATTCCCTCGGAGAAGACCGAAGTCGTACGGCAATAAGGAACCGACAAGTCTTCCCCGCGGAGGACGCAGAGGCCGCGGAGGAAGGACCTTTAGGAACCTGTTCTCGTTCTTTCTCTGCGTCTTCTGCGCCCTCCGCAGGGAAGAAATGAGTGCAATACGCGGGACTTCAACGCCCGTAAGTTCAACATTTTCAAAACATGCGCCGCGTACCGGTCCGCAAGCATCAAAGCCGGAGTAAAGGTTCGGAGCAACTCGGCCGATAGTACTTTTTAACGGTACGGGAATCAGCGGTCGAGCAGCAACGCAACCACGTCAGGCTCGGCAGCGGTTCTCGTAGCCGGTAAGCGCCCGTTAGGAGTGCTAGGGGAGTAAACTAAATACCCGTCGAGGTGAGGCCGTGAATCAAGCTGTGCCGCATATCATGTCTGCGAATTTGCCGAATCCGCTTCCCGTTCTCGATCTGGACGCCGCCTTGGAACATACTGGCGGCGATCGCGAACTGCTGCAACAGCTGTGTAGCGTTTTTGCCGAGGAGTGCCCGAGGCAGTTGGAAGAAGTCCGCGTCGCGGTGCAATCCCAAACCCCGCGTACCATCCAGCGGGCCGCTCACAAGATCAAAGGATCAGCGTCCGTCGTCGGAGGCATACAGGCCAGTCAGGCCGCACAGCAACTGGAATTGGCCGCAGGCACCGAAGACATGTCCCGCATCCTGGCCTCCTTTGAAACCCTCTGCCAAGCCATCACGGACCTGCAGACCAGCGTCGTCAAATTGGAAAAAGACATCAATATCGACGGACACGATTCTTAGAACAGCAATAAGCGACAAGCAATAAGCAACAAGCCAAACCTCCACCCCGGCGACATGAATCCCAGCCGGGTGGAGGGTTACTGCTTTTTAAGGCAACAAGCCACAAGCCAACGCGCCAAGTGCCGGTATGGCTTATTGCTTGCTGCTGTCTTCGTTTTTTGCTCTTCTGGCTTGTTGCTTATCGCTTATTGCTTATTGCTGCTCTAAGCGCTTTGCTTACTGCTGATGGGCTGTACGGAGCTGATGCGCAGACGCTCGACCAGGCGGTCGGTGGATTCCAGCACCTCAAAGCGCAAACCGTCGGTTTCAGCAACCTCTCCCGGATGGGGAATATGCCCCAATAGTTCGGTTACCAGACCGGCGACGGTGGTAGCTTCATGGCCTTCCGGGCGGACGCCGAACAGGTCGTCAAGACGATCCACTTCCATGCTGCCGGGCACCACGTAGGAACTCTCGCTCTCGCGAATAAAGTCGACGGCGCCCTCGTGTTCATCGCAAATCTCTCCCACAATCTCTTCCAGCATATCTTCGATGGTAACCACGCCGGCCACTCCGCCATACTCATCCAAAACAATGGCAATGTGGTTTTTGGCGGCTTGCATCTCCCGCAATTGATCGCTGACGCGTTTGCTTTCGGGAACGAATTGCACGTCGGTTCGCATCAAGTCCTTCAAGGTGCGGGTGTGCGCTTCTTCATCGGAAACCTGCAGCACGTCATGAGCGAGGGCGATGCCAATGACGTTATCGAGTACGCCGTTATAGACCGGCACTCGCGAGTAAGGATTCGTACGCAGCATCTCGGTAAACTGTTCAATCGTCATGTCGGCCGGCGCCGCACAAATATCGGGCCGTGGGGTCATGACTTCGCGCACCGTTTTGTCGCCAAACTCAACGACTGACTGAATTAATTCACGGTCACCCTCCTCCAAAATGCCTTCCTCCTGGCCCGCTTCGATCAGGGCATCGACCGCTTCGGAGGGGCGTTCCGGTTCCGCTTCGGCGGAATCCCGACTGAGCGCCGCCACCGAAAGACAAAAGCCCAGTACCACCGTGATGGGAAGCGATACGTAGATCAGCGTGCGCAGTAACGGCGTCAGCCCCACGATCCACTCGCCTTTGGTGCGAGAAAAAAACAGAAACGGCAGCAGGTGCTGGCAGAAGACGATGACTCCCGCCAAACTGATCGCCACTTGGATAATGTCATTGAAGGTAACCGGAGCGCTTCCGAAAATCGCATGCGTCACCAGTACCGCGATACCCGCCATCAGCGAATGCTTCAGCACAGAAATGGAGAGTGACGCGCGCTCGCGGCCGACCTTCAGCCTCGGTTCGGCTTTCTCTTCAAACACTTCTATATTTTGCTGAAACTCGCGCGACAGAAACTTGCCCATCTCGGTATACAAGCGATCGACATAGGAGACCAGTGTCAAGAGAACTAGCAGGACAACGAGAGCAATGAGCAACGCCGTCATTTCCACCCTCGCATCGAAGAGGCCAAACCCTTCCTGGGGTGCCTTCCTTTCCCTTTTTCCTTAGCGTCCGTGGCGCCCTCCGCGTTCGTTTTTTTCTCCTCCCGCCCCGCGCGCTCAATCAACGTATCGGGTAACCGCAACTCGCGGCGCAATTCCGCCTCCCGGCGCGCCATAGCACCATGGTCCGTTTCATGATCGTAACCCGCTAAGTGCAACAGGCCATGCAGGATAAGGATCTTTAACTCAGCGGTGGGGGGATGCCCCAAGCGAAGGGCGTTGGCCATTGCGATCTCCGAAGAGATGGCTATGTCGCCCTCCAAAGCGTCGCTCGCCTCGGGGGCGGCCGGGAAGGATAATACGTCTGTAGGAAGATTCTTTCCCCGGAAACGGCGATTCAATTCACGCAGCTCCTGGTTGCCGGCCACCAGCACGACCACCTGCTTTCCCAACCCGGCGGCGCGCCGCGCACGGGCAAGAAAGCGCGTCAGCGCAAGTTGGCTGACGCCCGCTACCGGTTTGTGAAAGATAACCACGAGCTTGAGTTGCCGACTGCGGCCCACCCCAACTCACGCCCAAGCGGCGTGCCGGGGACTCCGCAAAACGAGCGAGCGGGCACCGAAACGCCCGCCCGCCCTCAACCCGAATTCTACCCTTTCTGTGTCAATGCTGGTTCCACCGGATTGTCTCCGCGGGTTCCCTTGGCGTTTCCGTTCTCGTTTTTGCCATTGGCCGCCGCGGCCCGCGTATCCAAAAGCGACAACTGCGCTTCGGCCACCCGCGTCTTGAAATCGTCATAGGCGCGGACGATGCGCTGCACCAGTTGATGCCGCACCACATCGCTCTCGTCGAAATATACGAAGGAAATGCCATTGACATCGCCCAGGACGTCCACCGCTTCCAGCAATCCACTGCGTCGGGCGCTAGGCAGATCAATCTGCGTGACATCCCCGGTAATCACCGCTTTCGAGCCGAACCCCATGCGGGTGACGAACATCTTCATCTGTTCCGAAGTGGTGTTCTGGGCCTCATCCAGAATGATGAAGGAATCATTCAGCGTGCGTCCGCGCATAAAGGCAATCGGCGCAATTTCGATGATGTTTTTCTCCAGAAAACGGTCTACTTTTTCCGGTTCCAGCATGTCATAAAGCGCGTCATAGAGTGGGCGCAGGTAGGGATCGACCTTTTCCTGCAGGGTGCCGGGCAAGAAGCCCAGGCGCTCTCCGGCTTCCACCGCCGGTCGCGCCAGAATGATGCGGTTCACGCGTTTGCTTAAGAGCGCCGTAATGGCCATGGCGACCGCCAGATAAGTTTTCCCGGTGCCGGCCGGACCGATCCCAAAGGTCATGTCGTGCTTCTCAATCGCTTCGAGATAGCGGCGCTGGTTCATGCTCTTGGGTTGAACCATGCGCTTGCCGAAGGAGCGCTGTTTCCCGGCCTCGGCCAAGCCGCGTAGTGTGGCCGCCGGATCCGTAATCAAGATGCGCAACATCGAGTTCAAATCGCCGTTGGCAAATTGAAAGGCATTCTGCTGCAGGTGTTGAAAGTCGGCAAAGACCTGTTCCGCCCGCGCCACATCCCGCGGCGCCCCATCGATCTCGACACTGTCGGCTCGCAAGTCGATGGTGACACTGAAGCCGTCTTCCAGCAGGTGAAGGTTCTCGTCCCTGGTTCCAAACAGGGTCCCTATGGCCGGAGTAATATCGATGTTTTTTTTCATTCGGGCTTTAGCGCTACCTCCCCACGCGCGTTTCCGGAATCCCAGACTGCCTCTCCCGATGGACGGCTCACGGGCGCACATAGTTCTGCCGCCATGGGAAAGACATAAGGGATGAGTGGGATTTCTTGCGGTCGGAATACTCGCCACCAAGTGGCTCTCATTATGCCGTAGAGTACCCCGAGATTGGTTGCGAGTCAATGCTGGAAGCAACCGTATCAGTAGTATGTTCCTCTCTAGAACCCGCGGGCTGCGGGAAAACCACTCCAATTTTTTAGATGTTGCCGGGATAAAAAAGGGCGCAGCGGTTCCAGGGTGCGACGGAGTAGCCTAACACATGTATTTTCAGCGTGTTTGGTTGAACTTGGGGTTGACGCGCTCCCCGCGCGCGCCTAGAATAGGTGTTTCGGTTCTCATCGGCGCGGCGCATCGTGGAAACGCGGTCTAACGTCGAAGAACGATTTCACCTTCGATAAGGACATTCGGAAGTCTATGGCAAATCATTTTTCGGCCCTCAAGCGTACCCGCCAGACAGAAACGCGTACCGCGCGCAACCGCACCAATAAATCGCGCCTGCGCACCGCTCTGCGTTCCTTCCGGGAAACGTTGGACAATGGCGACAAGGCAGCCGCCACCCAGGCCTTCAGCGCCACCGTATCGGCCCTGGATAAGTCGGTGCAAAAAGGCATTCTGCACGACAATACCGCATCCCGGTATAAGTCCCGGCTGGCTGCTCGCCTCAACGCCCTCCAAGCCTGATTTTAGTTGCGAGTTGCGAGTCGCGTTAGGTTGCGCTGGTCCCGCTGAGCGGGACCAGCTTCTAACTCCTGACTTCTGACTCCTGTCTTCTCAGCGACGTGTTGCCCTTTCCCCCGTCCACGTGCTACAAAAGCTGCGATGGCCACCGAACCGGCACCATCCATGGAAGATTACGTAAGCCTTTACCGGCGAGCCTTCGAATACTTCGGAGCCTCCGCGCTGTGGAGCAGCCGGCCCGTACCTAATCCCACCCCTGCCGACGCGCTGGCTATTACCTGGAGCCTTCGGGTCGAGGGGGACTTGCAGGCACGGCGGCTGGCGGAACAAATCGAGCAGGCGTGCCGTGCCTCTATCTAGAATCCAAATTGATATCCTACGGTTGCTGGCTTCGCACCGCGATCCGGAAAGCTACGTTGCCGGCAGCACCCCCCTGAACCGGAACGCTCCGCGCTATTCCGCAGATATCGACGTTTTCCATGATCGGGAAGAACGCGTAGCCCAAGCCGCGGAACAAGACGGCGCGCTGCTTCAGGAGCATGGCTATTCTCTGCAGTGGCTTCGTCGCGATCCGGCGATCCATACAGTCATGGCCGCGCGAACGGGCGAGTCCACCAAACTCGAATGGGTCGCGGACAGCGACTATCGTTTTTTTCCGGCTGTGCCTGACGAGGACTTCGGCGTGGATGTTTCGGCAGTTGAGTGTCCGGCGATCGGCGATCTTAATTATGACGATTCCTGGGGTGCTCGATTGCACGGAACTGGTTGGCGGACGAAGGGCCGTCGTCAAGGGAATCAAGTACGGAGATTCCATCGCTGTTTTGAATCTCGAAATGTGAACCTTCTCCCGCGGCTGACGGCAGGGTGGCCCACCCTTTGGGCTTCCCTTTATGAACAACCATCACCGTGGGTTCGGTTCTTTGCGCCGGCCAATAATTAGCGGTAGAGACTAGACGACCAGGACCGGCGGCAAAGGGCCGGATGCGATAGTTTATGTTTCGGCCCTTTCTGCCGGCCTGGCGGCCGTCAGAAAGAACCGGCACGCCTTGATGGAAATGCAGAAAGAGATTTACGTATCCAGCACCACCCCAAACTGCTCGCGCAACACCGTCTGATATTCCTGATCGGAGGTCAACACGCGCTCACTGCGGCGGCCGTGATCACTTTCGATCAGCTTCATGCCGGCCAAGGTAATCCGGCCACCGGGGGTGACGCGGGAGCAAATGTCGCGCCCGAGAAAATGCGAATGAGGAGAATTCTGGTGGTAGCCGCAGCGCGCGGTGAAATCGGAGAGTTGCCGGGGAGTCAGGGAGAAATCATAGAGCAGGTTCCAATCGCTCTCGCTGCGCCGCTCCAACAGCCAGCGCTCGCCGCTCCTCGTTAGACGATAGGTCGCGCCGTTCTGGAATTGCTCAAACCCATCCACCAGCGCGAGTGGATCGATAAAGCAATCGCCAAAGCCGACGTCAGCCAGCCAAGTCCCGGAGGCCTTTACCTGTAGCGTAAGATGATCGAACTCGTCATTGCCACGTCCCTCGGCGTCGGCCACCCGCGCCGACAGCAGAACCACGGGAAAGCCCAATTGCCGCAGTAACCAGGCGAACAAGCCATTCACCTCGTAACAGAAACCACCCCGGCCATGCACCACAATCTTTTCGTAAAACCGCTCCTCCTCGATCACGATCTCCCGGTGACGGGCCAGGTCCAGGTTTTCAAAAGGAATCGCTAGCAGATGGGCGCGATGGAGAAGATGCAGAGTTTCGGCGGTAGGCTCCCGGGAACCCTGGTAATCGATGCGCCGCAAGTAGGCAAGCACGTCCACGCTGGACCCTTGAAGCCGCTTTTGGCTAATTGCTAATTGCTAATTGCTTGTTGCTCTTCCTACACGGGAAGCAACTGCTGCTCGAAGCCTGCCACAAACGGCCGGGGCTCCGCCATCATTTCCAGAATCATCTTTTCCAAAATCATGCGCTTACTGGGAGGATTGGAGCGCAATTCGAGATCCGCGCGGGCAATCAGCCGCAGCGCCCGCGTCAAATCCCGGCGCGATTTATAGCGCTTGGCCTGCCGGATAATATCTTCGGCGGCAAAGGGGGGGACGCGAAAGCCTTGCCACAGGACCTGCCACAGGGCGCGCGAATCGCGCACGTTTTTTTCGGCGATCACCAGCATCTGGCGAAACGTCTTGGCCAGCATATACAGGTGTCCGATCGCGGCCTCCTCGCCCTCTCCGGTGGAGAGAATCGCTTGCAGGATTTCGAGCGCGCGCACCCGATCGCGGGCTGAGATGGCGTCGGTCAATTCGTACAGGGAGCGCTGCTTGGCCGCCAGTACCATGATTTCCACGTCCCCAAGCGTGATGTGCTTCTTCTCCCCCACGTAGAGAGTCAGTTTTTCCAGCTCATTGGCGATCATCATCATGTCGCCGCCCAAGGCATCCACCAGTTCGCGGGCCGCGTCGGCTTCCACTTTCACCTCCTGCTTGGCGCCGGAGGCCACCACCCAACGCACGGCATCGCTCTCCTCGACCCGCGCCAACTCTACCATCCCACAGTATTGCCCCAGGGTTTCGCGAATGCGCTCATAGCGGTCGCGATCGGTCATCTCCATGCGCCGCGCGTCCGCCGGGATGCTGATGTGGTCGGCAATGAATAGAATGATCGCGTCGGGATTGGGATGTTCCACGTAGTCACGAATCGCCGCGAACGCCGCTTCGTGCGAGCCGCGGCCATACAGGTTCTTCACTCCACGAACAAAGAACACTTGAAACGGCGCCATCAGGGACGGCGTGCGGGCCTGGTCCAGAACCTCGGCCACTTCCACTTGGCCCAGGTCATATTCGTACAAACTGAAATCACGCATCTCCGGCGGCACTAAATCCCGCAGAATTGCTTCCCTGCATTGCTTACGGAAAAATGCTTCATCCCCGGCCAGCACATAAGCAGGCTTCAACTGGCGCGCGCGCACTTCGGAAATAAACCGTTCGGTGGGCGCAAAGCTGCGCATCAATAGGCCTCCAGGACATTACTCACCAGCGTGCGTGCGAAATCCCGGGCCAGGCGGTCCAGCGCGGGACTTTCTTCCTGGAAAAAAGTTGCGGGATTGCGCGACAGTTCGTACTGCTGATGGAAACTATAGCTCGGATTTTCGAACAGCACTTTGCCGTGGCGGTCCACCAGCGAGATGCTGACGATAATGCTGGCCTGCGAGCTAGCCAAGCGGCCCGTTTGGGAATCGCTGGTCAGGGGGGTGAGGCCGACCGCCAGCACGCTGCCCCGCAGCGTGGCATCGGCATCCGCGTCGTTGCGAGTGATCACCCGGTATTGCGTGCGTTCCGCAAACTCACGCACCACCGCCTCGGTCACTACCTGCTCGATGTGGTAAGTGGTAGTTGTGTTCCGGAATGCCGGAATCACAATTGTGTGCAAATCAGAAGGCAACCGGGCGGATTTGCCACCCACAGCGTGATAGCCGCAGCCCAGTGTGCTTGACACAAGCAGCAACATCGCAAGACAGAGTTGCGAGTTGCGCTTGAGTCGCGAGTTGCGAGTTGCGAGTTGCGAGTACGGCTCTTTTTGCCTCATTTTTCGATATTCCGCAGTTCCAAACGTATCTTTGTTCGATCCGGCAGGCCTCGCAACTCGCGACTCAAAAGGCCCCTCGCAACTCGCCACTCACAACTCGCAACTCACTGGACTTTACCGGAGGGCCGGCCTACAGCTACCGCTTCGGCACAGTCGGCGGCATTCAACGCCAACAGCCGCAAATTGTCGGCGGCCGCCCACAGCCAGAAACCTTTTTCCCGTTTTTGGTCGCCGCGCACCGTAAGCAGAACCTGGTCCTGGCCGGCAGCATTGACATTGCTGGGCGCATCATCCGCGCCTTGGGTCACGGCCAGATGGTCGCCACTCATCGTCTTCACTACCTGTTCCACCGTCGTGGCCTGCTCCATTTCGAGGTACACCGAAAAGGTGTGGGCGTGAAAGCTGGCGCCTTGTAACAACAGCACCGCCGGCGACGGCACCGCGTTGGAGGTAATCTGTTCCATGTGCCGGACAATCCGGTGTTCGATCGTTTCCAAGGCCGGTTCCGCCGCCTCGCCATAACGCACGATCGTATTAAACGCCACCTGCGAATCGAACACTTGCTTGGGCAGTTCGCGAAACGATAAAAGGCTGACCGTCTGCTCGTGCAGTTCGTCCATTCCCCGGCGACCGTGCTCGGAAGCCGGTTCCATGATGGTGGCCGCTGCCGTTTTGATAGCTCCCAGTTTCTGCGCGCGCAACAGCAATAAAGAAAGGACAACAGCCGCCGGATGGGCCACGATCGCCGGAGCCGGTTGTAACTCAGGATGCAGCGTCCGCCCCAGTTCATGTTCCAGCCAGGGAGCGCGAACTACCGCTTCCCCATGGCTTTCCATGCCGTAGGACAAATCGATGATCGCCGCGCCGGCATCCCGCGCCAGGGTCCAATGACGCCGCGTGAACTTTTCGTCGGTGGCGAAGAACGCGACATCCACCCCCTCGAACTGTTCGGGACTGACCGCCTGCACAAACGTAACTTCGTCGCCGAGGGCTTCGAGTTGCCCCAGCGTTTCCTCGTCGTCCAGCAATCGAATGTCGCGCAACGGGAAATTGCGCTCTTTGAGCACGCCGGCCAACTCCCGGCCTTTCAAGGTAGCTCCGCCCACAATAGCCACACGCAGATTCGTACTCATGGCAGATCCGAAGCCTCCGTGTACGAGGGGGGTGGCGGAGGACCGCTTCGCCGCCGGAACACATATCCCAGACGCATCAGTACACCCGAAAACATGTAGGTCAGCGCCACGATGAACAGGACATACTGATGGAAGAACCAGCCCAAGGCAAATACCCCGCAAATCAAAATGATCAGGCGAAAGGACCGCCGCGAACGCAGGTTAATGTCTTTGAAACTATAAAAGCGCCACGTACTCACCATGAGGAAACCCGCAACCAGGACGACGCCGATCCACAAACCGGCTTCCCACCAGTGGGTCAGCGGAACCCCTCGGGTAAAGTGCACGACGGCGGCAATCACCCCGGCTCCGGCGGGAATCGGCATGCCGACAAAATACTTCCGTCCCGGCCGGCCGGGATTGGAGGGCTGCGGATCTTTTTGAATGTTAAAGCGCGCCAAACGGGCCGAGCCGGCGATCAGAAACAGGAAAGTCGCAATCGCGCCGCCCCGGGCCAAGAGAACATGCGGAGGCCACTCCGTGGACAGCATGCGGAAGCCCCACATCCAAGCCAGGATCGCCGGAGCCACACCAAACGTGATCACATCGGCCAACGAGTCTAACTCGCGCCCAAAATCACTGGTGGTATTGGTAAGACGCGCGATGCGGCCGTCGAGGCCGTCGGCCACAATGGCGATACCGATGGCCTTGGCGGCCAAGTCAAAGTGCCAGGACTGGGCAAGCGAGCCCTGCAATACTTGGGCGATGGCGTAGTAACCGGCGGCTATGTTCAAGGACGTAAACAGGGAGGGCAGGATATAAAGTCCACGCCGCATGCGCCGTCGTTCCACTGGGTGGTCATCTTTGCGCCGCAATGGGTAGGGAATGGGCATTGGTTCGCTTATTGGTGTGCCTTCTCCACCGTTGCCGAAGCGCCCCCAGAGGGAATCTCCACCGGCAAAAGCGCCAGCACACTGCTTCCTCCGCTTACATGATCGCCAATCTTAACCTGTACCACCGCCAGCGATGGCAGAATTATGTCGGTGCGCGAACCGAATTTGATAAGGCCCACGCGCTCGCCCCGCGCCACCCGATCTCCGGGCTTCTTGGTGAATACGATGCGGCGCGCCAGCAGGCCGGCAATCTGCTTAAAGATCACCGTATGCCCTTCCCCGCGAACGGTGGCAATGTTCTGCTCATTCTGCTCGGCCGAGATCGCGTCCATGGCATTCCCGAACTTGCCCCGGCGATATTCGACCGCCTCGACCACGCCCGCAATGGGAGACCGATTCACATGGACGCTGAACACATTCAGGAAAATGCTGATCCGGGTGTGGGCAACGCCTTTTACCGTGAGCTCGGTCACCTCGGTAATCTTGCCATCCGCCGGCGACACGACCGCGCCTTCCTGCTGCGGAATTCGCCGTTCGGGGTCGCGGAAGAACCAGAGAAAGAAAGCCGCCAGCAATATGGGCGCCAGCGCCCAGGGCCAGCCTCCGAGCCACCAGGCTACGGCCGCCACCAGCAGCATACCCGCACCATAATAAAAACCATCTCGTACCATAGGATTCACCTGATTATACGAGATACCGGCGCCACTCAGATTAAAACCCGAGAAAACGCGCAGATTACATTCAACTTATCGGGACTTTTATCCGATGGACATGGTGATGGGTTCCGGTACCCAACACGTCTTGCGTGGAAAGAGGAACGAATGAGTGCGATTGGGCGGTTGGCCGCGCTGTTGATCCAACATAGCAGGCCTGCCGACGCTATCAAGCTTTTGGATTTTGAATTATCGAAGGCCGAAACCGGCGACCTTTGGAGCCTCTGGGCCTCCGCCCAAGGTGCTTGCGGCGATCTCGCCCAAGCGGAGCGGGCCTATTGCCGAGCCCTGGAGTTAACTCCGGGACACCGCCAGGCTATCACTAGTCTAGCCGCTCTTCGTTGGACACAAGGACGCCAGGAAGCCCCTCCTCCGCTCTCGATAGGCACTTCCGGGGAACCCAGTCGGGACATCACCGCCCAGCAAGTGGCCCTACTAGCCAGTAACGGCTGGATTGCCGAAGCCCACAAGGCCATTAGCTCCTCCCGCGCCATTGGCGGGATTGACCATGCCGAGGCGTTGGAACTCGAAAAGATACTTGCCGCCAATCGACGGGAGGCTCCGATTGCCAACCACCAACTATTTGGCGTGCTGGACGATTCCGTCGTCAGTTCCCTGCAATTCTCCGAATTGTCGGACCCGGAGGAAATGAAGGAGAGCTTTCGCCAGGCGGTTCGCTGGATCGAAATTGAAACCTCTTCGCAGTGCAACCGGCGGTGCAGCTACTGCCCCAATCATGAGTACGACCGGCTCCGCAAGAATGAGTTTCTGGACCAGCAGCTTTATTCCCGCCTGCTCTCGGACTTGCGCGAAATCGATTACAACGGCTGGATCAAACTGGTGGGCAACAATGAGTTTTTTCTGCACGAGGAGAATATGGGGTATCTCGCGGAGGCCCGAAAACAGTTGCCCTCCGCGCAATTGCAATTATTCTCCAACGCGGACGTTTTAACCCGCAAAATGCTTGACCGCGTGTCCGAACACCGCCTGGACCGGCTCTTGATTACCCTGCACACCGCGCCCAATCAGCCGTATTCGGATGGGGACACGTTGCAGCGGGCCCACGCCCTGGCCCAAAAGTTGGGCCTCACGCTTCTGCTGCGGTACTTCGAGCGCGATACCCAACTCGGATTCACCGCCGTCTATCGCGGCATATCGATCACCATCCACAATGCCGATTTCGCGAAGGTGGGCCATGACTGGGCCACCTTCTTCGACGAGCGGCGTCATGCTCCGCGCCTCACTCCCTGTAGCTACCCGATTCGCCAGCTGATCTTCAATTATGAGGGCGATTCCTTCATGTGCTGCCGTACGTTCAAAGAGGCCGTGCCGCAAACTATCGAAGCCGGCGCCCTGACCGGGCATCTTGGAGATTCCCCCTCGATCTTCCACCTCTATGCCAATCCCGCACACCTTCGCTGGCGCCGCCAGTTATTCACCTCGGCGCCCAAAACCGGGCCCTGCCGGGAATGCGACGGCGACGAAGCTCACCTGATTGCCGCGGCACAGGACTTCGCTCAATTGAGAGCCCTTTGGGAAACGAAGATTAGAACAGAATAAGGCAGACAAATTGCTCTTATCTCCACCGAGAAGGTGCTCGGGCACCGGCTGGGAGGAGTACTTTGTCCAATCCATCGATTGCGGGAGCTGCGTTAGCCCCTTCAGGCAAGCGTGCCAAGAATCTCGTCATTGTTCGCGCCGGCAATAATTCGTTGCATCCAGGCTGGTTAGCCGGACCGGAAGCACGGAATTGGGACATTGTTGTCAACTACTTCGGCGATAGTCCGACCCTCTATCGGGACGAGAACGTAGTCCGCATCGATTCCAAGGGGGCCAAATGGCCGGCCTTGTATGCCCTCTTCCAGGAGCACCGCCAGGAGATCTTACAATACGATTACATTTGGCTGCCGGATGACGATATAGCGGCAGATAAGAATACGATTAACCGGATGTTCGATCTCTGCGCCGAACTGAAGCTGGAGTTGGCGCAGCCCGCCCTCTCTCACGATAGTTACTATTCCCACCTGATTACCCTGAAGAACTCGGAATTCATGGTGCGCTACACCAACTTTATTGAGATTATGGCCCCGGTCTTCAGCCGCGAGTTTTTGCCCCCCTGCGCCGACAGCTTCCGGGAAAACCTCAGTGGTTTCGGCTTGGATCTGCTCTGGCCGACTTGGCTGGGAGGCGACAATAAGGCGGCCATCATTGATGCCTGTGTCGTCCGGCACACCCGCGTGTTGGGCGGCCCCAATCACAAAGCCGTCGTCGCCACCGGAATCACCCCCATGAAGGAACTGGGCGGGGTAATCGCCAAGTTTGGATTAATCAGCAACGCGCACAAGATTGTCGGCGCCATCGACCGCCGCGGCTACCGAATGTCGATCGCGGGCGGTCAGGGAGCAGAGTTGCTTCTGCGGATCATTAACGGCTATTTGCCGGAAATGGCGGAGGAAAGATTCGCTCTCACCTCCCTGTTGCAGCCCATGTTACGGGATTTGGCGTCGGCGCCGGTGGACACTTCCGCGGTTCCAAAATACTCCGCCGACCTTGAGCGCCGGACCCATGCCCTACTGCAAATGGGGACAGGCTTGGTTCAGAGTGGAAACCCCGCCCACGCCGTCAAGGTTCTGGGCTTTGGACTGGCGGAGAATGAAACGCGCGAATTATGGAATGACTGGGCTACGGCCCAATGCGCGTGCGGAGATCTGGTTCGTGCCGAGTGGGGTTATCGCTGCGCTCTGCGTCTGGACCCGTCCTATCGCGACGCGGCCGTCAACTTCGCGGTGCTCCTGCTCTCCCAAGGACGTTCTCAGGAAGCATTCCCACTGCTGACTCCGCACAGCGACAGCTTGAGCGAACAGGAACAGCAGGCGATCCGGCAACTAGTTATGCAATCACAAAATCAGCCGCCGGAACAGCGGCCATCTTGCTCACCATCCCGCGCCGCGATTGATGAGTCACCACAGGTTCTAATGGCTAGCGCGAACCCGGTGCGGGGGGCACTATGTCCAGAATCGTTCTAACCTATGGAACCTTCGATTTATTCCACATCGGGCATCTGAACCTGCTGAAACGTGCGCGAGCCTTAGGGGATCGCCTGGCCGTCGGAGTGTCCACTGATGAGTTCAATTCCGAAAAAGGCAAAGAAACCATCATCGGCTTCGCCGACCGAATCGAAATCGTAAGTGCGCTCCAGTGCGTGGACGAGGTCTTTCCCGAATCCTCCTGGGACCAGAAGATCGCCGACGTGCGGCGGTTCGGAGCCGACACGTTCGTCATGGGGGATGACTGGAGCGGGAAATTCGATTTCTTAAAGGATAGCTGCAACGTTGTCTATCTTCCCCGGACCAAGGACATCTCGAGCACGAGTCTCAAAATGCTCATAAGCAGCCTCGGGCATTCGCCTATCCCGGATTTCAAAAAAGTTTTGCATATTATTTCCACGACGATCCATTCATTTAACGGGTCCGCAGGACCGTTGGACCCCGTGGCCGGAAACGATGGCCTCGCCAAGCTGGGACAAGCAAACCAAGAACTATCCGCTTTCAGGGTGGCGGGAGGCCATAAGTGATCAGTCCGGAAGATCTACTGGGGAAAAGGTTCGACTTTCTTCGAATCGATGGCTCGCTAATTGCCCGCGATGTCCAGATGCTTCCCGACGGTAGAGTTCAGGGGAGCATTCATCCCAACGAAAGCTACTGGGACATCGTCGACGGCAATCTGATTCTTAGCAATGCGGCCCGTCAGCCGACCACCTGCTTTGCCAGTGTGCTGAAAGCCCAATCCACACTGCTTCTGCTCGGCGCCTTTCTGCCGCAGGACGATAAGGAGATCTGGCACATACTGGTGCAGGCCACTGGGACGGCGGAACTGGAGGAGCACCTCTCCGCCCGCATGGAACATCATGCTCACGACCTCCTCCAGACTCTGAATCTGGTTGCGCGCAAGACCGCAACGGTGGCGCCGGCCAAGGTCCTCTTTCTGGTTCATAACATCGAGAGTTGGGACAGCCTGATGGATCTATATCAGGCGATGCGCGTTTCCGATTTCTTTGAGCCGGTGGTTGCCACACTGCCCCGATTGTTCCCCGGGTCCAACAAGTTCACCAATGAGGAGATCAATCACCAGGGACTGGAGCGACTCAACGTTCCGCATCTCCGCTTTGCCATGGCAAATTCGTGGGAAGCGCTCGACATTATCAAAGCCATCGCCCCGGAGATCATCTTCCGGCAGACCCCTTGGGAAGCGGACGTGCCACCCGCCTTCGGCACCTCGGAACTGGCCTTCAGTCGTCTCTGTTACGTGCCGTATTATGGCTTCAACCTGCTCGAACGCTTTGCCGTGACCGAATGTGGCGAGGCCGACCACTACGGCGATCAATTTTTTCATCGCCTATGCTGGCGCATTTATTGCGAAACCGAGGCCACCAAACACTTGCTGCAGTCCAAGTCCATCCGCGGTGGCGACCATGTCGTGGTCGCCGGCCATCCGAAACTCGATCGTCTGTGGAACGCCCGCCAGCGGCCAGATTGGCCGCTCGACCAAGGCGGCCGCCGTTTCCGCCTGATCTGGGCGCCTCACCACAGTATTGGGACTGCTTGGCTCGGCTTTGGCACCTTCCTGGATTGCTACCGGGAAATGATCGCTTGGGCCTGGCAAGATCCGGGAATTGAAGTCGTACTCAAACCGCATCCCGCGCTATTCACGACTTTACAAAAACAATATCCCGACCAGTTGAAAGAGTTTCTCGAATCCTGGGGGAAACTGTCCAACACCGCTATCGCGGAGGGTGGAGACTACGGACCCTTGTTTGCGGCCTCCGATGCGATGCTTACCGACGGAATCAGCTTTCTTGCCGAGTACCAACTCTTTGACCGGCCACTCGTCTTTCTGGACAGCGGCCACCATGCTCCCTTTAATGAGCTGGGCCAGTTTATCGCCGGCGCGGCTCATTGTGTCGATTCCGTCTCCGCGGCGCGCGAACTGATGGAACAACGGGGCAGCTTTAGCGACCCTCTGAGGCCTCGCCGGGAAGAGGTCTTGCGCGCTCTGATGCCGCTACCCGGCCGCAGCGTCCAGTTCATTCTTGATGATCTTCGACGAGGTTTGACCGGATCGAATATGGGCGAAGCAGCTCAGCCTGTGCGCGGAAACAGATCATCATTAGTACGAAATTGAGCCCCAAAAACACAAAGCCTCCAGCGTGCGCGGCTGGAGGCTTTGTGTTTCGAGCAAAAATTAGGCGCTGCACTGATCGGAACGGAAGCGGCGCTCGATGGACTCCATTTGGTCCTTCAAACGCAACTTCAGTTTCTTCAGCCTCACTTCTTCAACTTGTTCCTCATCCGACAGGAAACGTTTCTCACTAAGCGAATCGAGACGTTTTGAGTATTGCTGATGTTCTTCCGACAGTTTGCGAAACTCCTCGTTGCTGGCGATTAGAACATCTCGCGACTGAGTTGCCATCCGGTACGACCTCCCATAAGCCAAGTGACCGCTCTTTGGATGTTGAAGCTATCACACCTGCCAATGCTGCTTCAATCCCTTTTCACTTGGAATCAAAACCTTAGGACTCAAGTTTCCCATCAGCCAAGGAAAATCTGTAAAGAATTGCATCCTCGGGGGGATCGGCATAGTAGCCGGCTCGGCGGCCGGAACCCACAAAGTCCCATCTTTCGTACAAGGCCCGGGCCGCCTGATTGGACTCTCGAACCTCCAGAAAAACCGCTCCCGCGCCCGCTTCCCGAGCACGCCGGAGCACCTCCCCCAACAGTCGGGCACCCAAGCCCCGGCGCCGGGCGCTCCCGGTGACCACAATATTTTCGATCTCCCATTCCGTATCCAAACACAGCACAATCACGAACGCCACCAGCGACGTTCCTTCTTCCCAAACCAACGCCAGGCGCGGCAGTCCCCCGGGATGGAAGACTTGTTCCCAGGTTTCGGCCGTCCAATGCGCCGCCGTCGCCGCATGCGCTTCCACCCCCCGCAGGGCGGCTATATCGGCGGCGGTGGCTTGACGAATGCTCATAATGCAAGGAGTTAAAAGTTAGAAGTTAGAAGTTAGAAGTTAGGAGTTAGGAGTTAGGAGTTAGAAGCCTCCCCGGATCATTTGCAAAACTCACGACGGTGCTCTTGCCTAAGGTGGAAGCACCGGGCTTTAGCCCGGTGAGTTCCGGCCCAAACACCATGGGCTTCAGCCCCGGCCTCGTACTGCGAAAACTCATGAACCCGAAGGGATTCGGCCTCCGGATTCTAACTCCTAACTCCTCACTTCTAACTCCTTGTAAACAATTCCGCATCCGAACGCCGGAGGTAATTTGCTTCCAGCGCTTCCGGCGCGACCGCTAGACCGCTTTCCAACTGGTGAAAGCCGAGACGCGCGATTTCGCCGGCGCTGGGCCGGTCAATCTGCTTGACTTGGAGGTGGCCGACCGCCAGTTCGGCAACGTCCATGTCCGGGGTCACCAATTCCGCGCCCCGATTGGCGTCCAGAAGGGCCGAAAACTGCGCTTGCGTCAGCAGCGATTCGCACACCAGCGTTGCGTCTCCGCCGTGCATCGTATATTCCCCGGCAAAAATCTCTTTGCGCCCAGCATCCAGGGCCGCAATCACCGATCCGTCGCGGTTGGTCTGAACCGAAATAGCCTCCAGCATGGAGACAGCGGCAATCGGCTTCCCTAGAATTTCCGCCAAGCCCTTTACCGCCGCCAGTCCCACCCGCAAACCGGTAAACGAACCAGGACCGGAGACTACCGCAAAGCCTTCTAAATCTCCCTTGTGGAGTTGCTGCCGCGCCAACAAGGCTACCAGTTCCGGCAACAGGCTAGCGGAATACATGCCCCCCGCCAGCGGCACTGTCTCCAGCACAGCAAACGAACCGAGGGCGCCGCGCGCTAGCGCCAGCGCCCCCTGCCGTCCGGAAGTATCTATGGAAAGAATCAACATGGTCGTTGGTCGTCGGTCATTGGTCGTCGGCCGGCGAGCCGATGGCTTTGGTCGCTGGCCAAAGACCGACGACCAACGACCGACGACCTACTACTTCTCGCAAAGTTCCATCAAAACGCCGCCGGCGCTGGCCGGATGGATAAAGATGTAGGAATGTCCGCCGGCGCCGATCTTGATTTCATCCGACAGGAAGCGGGTGCCCGCCTGCTTCAGCCTCTCCACGATAGCCGGCAGACCATGAACATGCAGCGCCACATGGTGCAGGCCTTCGCCGCGCTTGGCCAGGAACTTGGCGATGGGCGAATCCTCGGAAGTGGGTTCCAATAGCTCAATGCGGCTATCCCCCATGGGCACCATGGCTAACTTTACCTTCTCAGCGGCCACGGTCTCCTCCGCCTGAATTTCCAGGCCCATATTGCGATAAAACTGCTTGGCTTGTTCCAAGGACTTTACGGCGATTCCCAAATGATCGATGGTTAACATTGCTTCCCCTTATGAATGTGATTTCCAGTTGCCAATAATTTTTTCCACTAACGAATACGGATCACACCTGTGCTCGGCCACATCGGCCGCGTAGCGGGCGACATCGCCGTCGGACATCTGTTCGCGCACCAGTCGGTGTAACATCGAGTCGCGCAGCATCTCCAGCAGCCGGTCGCGCCAATTTTCGATTTTCTTACGCAAGCGCAAACCATCCTGCGCCAGAAACTGTTCGTAACTATCAATCGCGGCCGCCAGGTCGTCCACGCCTTGGCCGCTACTGGCTACGGTCTTCACGATGGGTGGAACCCACTTGTCCCCGCGTTGAGCGATCGACAACATGGCGCGCAGTTCGCGTTCCACCCGCTCAGCGCCATCGCGGTCGCTCTTATTGATCACGAATACGTCCGCAATTTCCATGATGCCGGCTTTGATACTTTGCACATCGTCGCCCATGCCCGGCACCAAAACGACCACCGTGACATCGGCCAGACGCACGATATCGACTTCGTCCTGGCCCACGCCCACGGTTTCGATGACGACCAGGTCCCGCCCGCTGGCATCCAGCACGGTGGCCACATCGGCCGTAGTCCGCGCCAGTCCGCCCAGCGTACCGCGCGTCGCCATGCTGCGAATAAATATGCCGGGATCGCCGCAATGCGCCTGCATGCGGATACGATCCCCCAAGATGGCGCCGCCCGTGTATGGGCTGGTGGGATCGACCGCCACAATTCCGATGGAACAATCCCGCTTGCGGTATTCGCGCACCAGTTGGTCCACCAGCGTGCTCTTGCCGGCCCCGGGCGAACCCGTCAAACCAAAGATGCGGGCCCTACCGCTAAACGGGAATAGCGCCTTCAACAGAGGCACCGCCTGCGGCGTGCGATTTTCCACGGCCGTGATGGCCCGCGCCAACGAACGTATGTCTCCACCACGGATGCGCTCAATCCAATTGCCTAATTCGGGCATATTTATAGCCTAAAGGCGCAACTGGTAATTGGCAATTAGCTTCGCAACAACTGCCGGGCAATTACCAATCGTTGGATTTCGCTGGTGCCTTCGCCGATGGTGCACAGTTTCACGTCGCGATAGAACTTTTCCGCCGGGTAGTCCTTGATGAAGCCGTAGCCGCCGTGGATTTGCACACACTCATTGGCCACCCGCACGGCTAACTCGCCGGCATAAAGTTTCGCGTAGGACGATTCGAGGGTGGTTTTCAAATTGTTATCTTTCATCCATGCGGCACGCCAGATCAGCAACCGCGCCGCCTCAATCTCGGTCGCCATGTCCGCCAGTTTCCATTGGATCGCTTGAAAGTCGCTGATGGGCCGGCCGAACTGGCGTCGTTCTTTGGAGTATTTCAATGCGGCCTCATAGGCGCCCTGGGCCATACCGAGCGCCAAGGCGGCAATCGAAATTCGTCCTCCATCCAGGACCCGCATGGCATCGATAAAGCCGTTGCCTTCCTGGCCAATCAAATGGTCGGCGGGAATGACGCAGTCCTCGAAGATCAGCTCGGAGGTATCGCTGGCGCGCAATCCGAGCTTGTTCTCTTTCTTGCCCGGGCGAAAGCCCGTTGTGCCCTTCTCCACCACGAAAGCCGAAAGCCCGTGAGTGCGCGCCGCCCGATCGGTTACGGCAATCACCAGCACCACGTCGGCGTGATGGCCATTGGTACAGAAGGTCTTGGTCCCGTTCAACACCCAATCATCGCCTTTACGGACGGCGGTCATGCGCGCGCTGGCGGCATCGGAACCCGCCCCCGGTTCCGTAAGCGCCCAGGCTCCCAGGTGTTCCCCGCTCGCCAATTTCGAGAGATAACGCTCCTTCTGCTCATGCGCGCCGGAGAGAAAGATGTGATTGCAACAAAGCGAAGTATGCGCCGCGGCAATAATCCCCACCGAGCCATCGACCCGCGACAATTCCTCGATGGCCGTCGCGTACTCGATGTACCCCATTCCCGCGCCGCCGTACTCGGGCGGAAACAGGACTCCCATCAACCCCAACCGGCCCAGCTCCTGGATCGCGGCCTGCGGGAATTGCGCGGCTTCATCCCACTCCATCACATGGGGCAGAATCTCGCGCTCAGCAAACTTGCGAACATTGCCTCGCAGTTGCTGCTGTTCCTCCGTGAGCTGAAAATCCAAAGCCTTCCTCCGCAACCCGGCGACGAGAGTAGAAGCCCGTCAGAGGATTAGTTGCGGATTGCCAGGTTTGGGTTTTTCAGTAAAGCAGCGACCAGCCCCTCAATCGGGTAATTGAGCAATCGGGTAATTGAGTAATTTACTGCGCCCCGGAACCATCGGCCAGGCCAATTACCCGATTACCCGATTTCTCAATTACTCAATTGTTGGCTTCCTGATCTAATTATGTGCAGCGTGCGCACAGATCGCTTCCACCGCGCGCAAGGCCCGTTCGCAGGCGGCTCGGTCTACATCCATATGTGTCACGAAACGCATGGTTTCATCATTCACACCGCTGGCCAGCACTTGCCGCTCGCTCAACTTCCGGCAGAATTCCGGAGAATTCATACCCGTTCCACGGATATCGAAGATCAGGATATTGGTGGGCGCCTTGGCGGGATCGATTTGAACGCCCGAAACTTGCGCCAACCCCTCCGCCAACCAGCGTGCATTGGCATGGTCTTCGTGCAAACGCGCCGGATGTTTCTCCAGGGCAATCAATCCCGCAGCCGCCAGAATACCGGCCTGTCGCATGCCTCCGCCAAGTGCCTTGCGCACTTTGCGGGCCTCCTCGATGAATTTAGCGCTGCCCACCAGCAGCGATCCCACCGGCGCGCCCAGTCCTTTGGACAGACAGAACATGACCGAATCGAACTTGGCGGTAAGCGCGGCAACCGGTTTGCTCAATGCCGCGGCGGCGTTGAATATACGCGCTCCATCCAGGTGGACCGGCAGTCCGGCCGCGTGCGCATGATCGCAAATTTCATCGGCGATCGCCTGCGGATAGATAATCCCGCCCCACATATTTCCCGTATTCTCCAGCGAAATCAGTCCGGTCTGAGCCAGGTAGTAAGTTTTTCCGGAGATCTTCCGCCGCACTTGTTCCCAACGCAAAAAACCATCGGCCGTCGCGATTGGCCGGGGCAAACAGCCGCTGAAGCGCGACATCATCGCCATTTCATAATTGAAAATATGCGCCCGCTCTTCGCAAATAATCTCCTGCCCCGGCGAGGTATGCACCTTAACGGCAACCTGATTCCCCATGGTTCCAGTGGGCAGAAGAATGGCCGCTTCTCGCCCAAAGATTTCCGCCGCGCGCTGTTGCAGGTGGTTGACCGTGGGATCTTCACCATAAACGTCGTCGCCCACCTCGGCCGTGGCCATGGCCTGCCGCATCTCCAGCGTGGGGCGGGTGACGGTATCACTGCGTAAATCGACAAGAATGTCGTCGAAACAATCAGAGTTCACGTCCATAAATTTCACTTCCCCTAATCCAGTCCAAATCTCCGACTCCGTCGAAAAGGTATGAATTCACCTCGTTGCCCAGCTCCGCAAATTTAAAAACAACCACGCCGCAACAGCGTAGGACGCGACGTTCACCAGAAATGGAGCAACAAAGAGCGCCACAATCTTCAGTTCGCTTCCACCGGAAAGATCTCGTCCCGGCCACGACGACAAAACCAAACTTGCCGGGAACAGACCGACTCTGAGAACCCAATCCAGCCATGAGTTGTTCACGCCGGAAGAAAATGCCGAAACCAAATAAGCGGCGCCTGTTACATAGAAACCAATGCGCACAGATCTCGTGACACGCCAACGCGACCGGCTGTACTCCGCAGGGATATCCGCCATTCAGAATCTCCGTTTAGGTTCAATTGCACTATGAATTACTCTGCGCTTACGCGCCGCCCGACTCCCGGTTTCCGCTCCGCCTCTGCGATCAAGAACACGGCCAAAATCAACAATTCCGGCTCGATCGGATGACGATACCGGGCGTGCGGATAAACGAAGTAATACACCGTGGGATAGGACAAGACCAGCCAGACAAACAGACCAATGCCCGGCTTGCGCTTACGAACCGCCCGTCCCAAGCCCCATAGCGCCAAAATCGATGACACCAGGTATAACGAGTTGCGCAGCGTGGTAAGAGCAATTCCCTCTCCCCGTTTTGCCACTCCGTCCCAGTAATACACCAACCGGTTAAAGCTGATGACGGCAAAGCGCCCGGGATTTTCGCGAATAAAGGCATAGGCTTCGCGCTTGCGCTGTTCGGCATACGCCAATTCGCCCAGGCGCTCGAAACGATCCAGTTCCCCCGGATCCAAGTTCGGTTGCAGATAGACCATGGAAGCGCCATCGGAAAATGGACCGTTCCCCAACCGCAACTGCTGGCCGAAGTCGTCGCGGATAAACACAAATCTTCCGAAGACCTCGTAATTTCGCATCAACCATGGCGACAGGCAAGCCGCCATCAGCACCATGGCAAAAACACTGCCCGCCACCCAGTTGTATCCCTGGCGATACCGCCGATAGCAAATCCACAGCAGGCAGACGGGAAGAAACGACAGGCAGGACGGGTTCATCAGCGCCAGCACGCCCCAGAGCATGCCAAAGATGGCCCACAGCTTTGCAGCCCTCCCCCGCTCCGCCAACTCCAGCGCCACCAAAAAAACCACGCAGAGCAGGAAAGGCGAGATGGTGGTGTCCCAGATCCAATGAATCGCCCAGTACATTCCGTAGGGAAACAACGCCCACGTCCACGCCGACCAGCGCGCCACCTTCTCGTCAAAAACACGGCGCGCCACAAAATAGATCGGGATACAGGTCAGCGCATTGAACAGGCTATTGATGATCAGCAATACCCAGGAGGAAGCGTTCGAATAAATGCCGAAAACCTTGAAAACCCCGCCCATTAAATACGGGTACAGCGGCGGCTCCCAGGCGCTGGGACCGGTTTGTACGCCAAAGGGATTGCTAAACCCCCGTCCCAGAGCCAGCGCCTCGCCTATCTTGCCCATCTCCCAGCCAAAGCCAAAGTGATTATCCTGGGCGCGTTGCTTGTAGGTGTGGAATAAGCCAATGGCGGCGATCTGTAGACAAAGGGATAACACCACCATGATCAGCAGAGAAGAGCGTACTCCCCCAGGCATCCCCACCCTCTTGTCGAATGGAGTTGCGCGGTCTACGTCCGCGCGTTCGGCTGGATTGGTGGCGGAGGTTGAGAGCATGGATTCAGGATAAAGGCATCGGCGGCTGGGAACAACTGGGCAGGTTTCAAGGTTTCAAGGTTTCGGGGTCGAAGGCGCCTGCCCGGATCGTGATATGCGCCGGCACCATGATTAAGGTCGGAAGATCCCCCCCGGCGAGTTCGTAGGGTCCCAACCCCGCCCGCGAGTCGATATGCAGATACTTCCGCAATAACGCCACCCCGGGAATATCCGCGAAATCGAAGTCAGGTCCCGGAGTGAACGCTTTCTGCTCGGCCATCAATAGGTCGCTTTCGCCGGTAAGATTCGTCGGAGATGCGGGATCCAGCACCACCACCCAGTACACGTCCCACTCAATGGGCGCACTGGTACGAGGCAACGTGCTCAGCACCAAGCCATAATCGCCTTGATCCTTGTCCGGTTCGCTTTTGAATCCCGGGCAAACCACATAAAGATTGGGCCGATGATCGCTCGGCCGCTGACCGGTCAAAACCCGCCCCAGCCGCAGATCTCCAACCACCAGTGATTTGCCGCGCCAGCCGGCGACGGGAGTGAAACTCACCATCTTGCCGCTCTCGTACGCCGGCTCGCTACCCCGGGCCACGGACGGAGTCTGGGTCTGGGCGACGCAGGCGGCCGTCAACACCAAACCAGCACACACCAAGTGGCGAACGTAGATTCCTCTGCCGCCGAATCCTGTTGCCAAGTTCCCATGTTCGCTCACAAGTGTCCTCCTTCCGGTGGAAGCGGCCAGTCGACAGCCGCGTTTGCTGGCGTCCCTGCCGGGACTGTCATGGGGCGCCTGGGTCCCCGCAATACACGCACTGAATTCGATGCCTATCTTACTCCCGCCGACGCTAATCCTCTTGGTACCCGCCACTTGGCACAAAATCTGTCCCCGAGTCCGGCGTAAATTGATATTCTGGAACGCAGGAGTAAATGTGGGAATGAAGAGATGGTAAGTCTGGAAGGTAAAACCGCAGTCGTATTCGGCGTCGCTAATAAGCGCAGCATCGCGTGGGGAATCACGCAACGGCTTCATGCCGCGGGCGCAAAGCTGGCCGTAACCTATCAAAACGAACGCCTGCGCCAGGAATCCGAAGAGCTGATCGCTTCCCTTCCGGGAGCGGCGGCATTTCAGTGCGATGTCACGCAAGATCACGAAGTGGAGGCTCTATTTTCCTCCCTGAAGGCGCGTTACGGCAAACTGCACGTACTGGTACACAGCATCGCCTACGCGCCCGCCGAAGAGTTGCGCGGAGACTTTCTCAACACCTCGCGGGAAGGCTTCCGCATTGCCCACGATGTCAGTGTCTATTCGTTGATTGCCCTGGCCCGGGCCGCCGCTCCACTGATGACGGAGGGCGGCAGCATCATGACCATGAGCTATTACGGCGCCGAAAAGGTAGTGCCTCATTACAACATCATGGGCGTGGCTAAGGCGGCTTTGGAAGCCACCGTCCGCTATCTTGCCTACGATATGGGCAAATACAACGTCCGGGTAAATGCCATCTCCGCCGGCCCCATCAAGACGCTGTCGGCACGCGGCATCTCCGGCCTTGGCGACATGCTCAGCGCCCACGCGGAAAAAGCCCCATTGGCCCGCAATGTGGAGGTCGATGAGGTTGCCGGCACGGGATTGTTCCTGGCCTCGGACCTGAGCAGCGGCATCACCGGCGACACCATCTACGTCGATTGCGGCTACAACATCATGGGCTTTTAGCAACACGGGAATGGAACGCGGAGGGCGCTAAGGACGCGGAGGAGAATTGCAGAACACCCCCGAAAGGATTGCGGGAATTGTCCTTTCTCTCCAGCCTCTGCGTCCATTGCGTCCTCCGCGTTCGAAGTTTTTGAAAAGGCCGCATGCAAGAACTGATTACCCACAGTCCGGAAGAGACCATCGAGTTGGGCCGCACTCTGGCCACCCAAGTCTTGTTGCCGCCCAAACTGGTGCTCTTGCGCGGCTCGTTGGGGGCCGGCAAGACCACCATGGTCAAAGGCATTGCCGAGGCCTTCCAGGCCGCGCCCGCCGATGAAGTCACCAGCCCCACCTTCACCCTGGTCCATGAATATCGCGGTCCGCGGGTTACCATTTATCACATCGATCTTTACCGCATCGATACGGAACGCGGACTCGCCACCCTCGGCCTCGAAGATATGTTTGAACCTTCCAATATCCTGCTGATCGAATGGGGAGAGAAATTCCCACGCCTGCTTCGCGACCGCGATGTGGAAATCCTGATCGAACGGCTGGGTGACACAGACCGCAAAATTACTGTGACCACTGGTTCTTAGATTTTTCACCGCAGAGGACGCAGAGGGCGCGGAGGAAAACAAGGGCAGGTTCTGGAGGGTTCGGAGGTTCTGACATCAACGTAGGTTTTCGAAACCTCCGAAACGTCCGAAACCTCCGAAACCATTCTTCGGTTTTCCTCCGCGCCCTCTGCGTCCTCTGCGGTGAAAAGTTCAGAAACCGAGGCGCACGAGTCTCTCCCCCGCCCATTGTTTGGCGCGGCGGAAGGCTTCCGGTAAACACGCAATCAAATCGCCGGCGATCATCGCCTGTTCTCCGATTTCTTCGCGCGCAATGTCTCCCGCCAATCCATGCAGATAAACGGCTGCGCACACCGCTCGCGCCACTCGGTCGGGAAATTGCGCCAACAGACCGGCAATCATTCCGGTCAGCACGTCCCCCGTGCCTCCGGTCGCCATCCCTGGATTGCCCGTGGGGTTTACCCAGACGGTTTCATCCGGCAACGCCACCAGGGTTCGCCAGCCCTTAAGCACCAGGACCAGTTGATGTTCCCGCGCGAATTTCCTTGCAATGCCCAAACGATCCCGCTGAATCTCCGCCGCCGAGGCCGCGCCTACCAGCCGCGCCATCTCGCCGGGATGAGGCGTAAGCACCAGGGTCCGGCCACGTCCGTCGAGTTCCCTCGCCACGCCCTGAAAGGCATTCAGTCCATCGGCATCAATCACGAAAGGCCGATCCGGGTACTTGGCGGCCAAGGCACGTACAAAACTCACCGTCTCCGGATGGCGGGAAATGCCCGGCCCGAGGGCGATCACATTCTTGCCCTGGGCGACGGCATCGAAACCGTCCGCGTGCAGTGCCACAGGCGAAATCGACCCGGCTTCGGTTTCCGCCAGCGGCTCGGTCATGAGTTCAAAAGCCTGACCGGCAACCAGCGGCAGTGACGATTTCGCGGTAGCCACCGTGGACAAGCCCACGCCTACACGCAAGGCGGCAATGCCCGACATGGCCGCCGCGCCCGCCCTTCCCAGAGAGCCGCCCACAATGAGCGCATGACCAAAGCGTCCCTTATTGGCATCGGCGGCGCGGGGCGCCAGCAGGCCAGCAATATCATGGGCGGTAATCGCTTCCAGTTGCAGCGCCGAGTGGATTGCCGCATCCGGGGATCCAATGGGCGCGACTCGAAGGGGACCGTTCGTGAGATTCCCGAAAAGATGAACCGGACGCGGCGCCGTGAAGGTAACCACCGCATCCGCCCGGCAGACGGCGCTCGAACCCACCGGAACCGCCTCGAACAAATCGCTATCCGCGCCCGAAGGTATATCCACCGCCAGCACGGGCAGGCCGCTGTGATTGATTGCCACTATGGCGTCGGCGTAAAGTCCGCTTACCGGAGGGCGAAATCCCGTGCCCAGAAGGGCATCGAGAATCAGCTGGGCTCCTTGAAAGCGGCGTTGCACCTGCGCCTCCAGTTCGTGAGAATTATGAATTTCCTCGGGCGCCACTCCCAGGCGCGCCAACATGGCGGCGGCATCGCCCTTCAATTCTCCGGCGGAGGCCAGCAGCAAGACCCGCACTTGCTTACCCGCCTCGTGCAACTTGCGCGCCGCGACAAATCCATCGCCGCCATTATTGCCCTTGCCGCACAGGACAACGATCCGGCGCGCCCGCGGAAACGCTTCCAGCGCTACTTCCGCACAGGCACTGCCCGCCGCCTCCATTAGCTCCAGCGACGGGACGCCGTATTCCTCACTCGTGCGCCGGTCAATGGCGCGCATTTCTTCCGCAGTTGTAATCTTCATGTCAACACCACGCTTTTTTCACCGCAGAGGGCGCAGAGGACGCGGAGGAGGACCGACGAATAAACCCATAGCCACAGATCAACGCGGATCAAATCCCAAACTTCAAGTCCGTTTAGCCTAAATCTGCGTTTATCTGCGTTAATCTGCGGCTTGAACGGGTTTTCCTTTTCTTCCTCCGCGGCCTCCGCGTCCTCTGCGGTGAAAGCTCTTCTTCGTTATCGGCCCGTTGCTGCCGCTTCCACTTCAAGTTTCCGTAGCGCCTTGGGGTCCCCCATCACGATCAGGAAGTCGCCCGGCTGTATGACATCGTCGTGCGTAGGATTCATGCGCATCTCGCCACCACGTTTGATGGCCAATACAATCACCCCCAGCTCTTGGCGCATCTTGGAGGTGGCCAGGGATTCGCCGCCAAAGCGCGAATGTTCCGGGATGATGATTTCGGCGATCTCCAGATCCATGCCCAAATGCTGGTGAATGGTGGCGCTATCGATAAAATCCAGCACATGCGGACGCAGAAAGGATTGCGCGATCCGGTGTCCCGCGAAACTGTAAGGCGAAACCACGGAGTTGGCGCCGGCCGTAAGCAGATGCTTTTCCGCATTCTCCTCGCTGGCCCGGGCGATGATCTTCAAATCAGGATTGAGGCTGCGCGCGGTGAGCACGATATACGTATTGCTGGCATCCGTGGTCGTGGCGGCGATCAGGCCAATGGCTTGGTCGATCCGCGCATCGCGCAAGGTCGATTCCTGCGTGGCATCGCCCACCATGGTCAGCCAGTTTTCCGAAGTATACTTGGCAAGCTTCGACTCGTTGTTTTCGATCACCACAAACGGCACTGGACGGCCGGCAAATTCCCTCGCTACGCTACGTCCCACGCGTCCGGCGCCACAAATAATGTAGTGGTCCCGCAAACGACTGATTTCCCGTTCCATCTTGCGCCTTCCGAAGAAGCTGCGAAGCTCGAATTCTAACAAAGCCTGGGTCAACGTTCCGATCAGCAGGAACATCAACGAAACCCCGCATATGATCAGAACTACGTTAAACCAGCGACCCATATGCGAGAGCGGGTGGACTTCCCCATACCCGATGGTGGTGAAGGTGGTCAACACCATATAGAAACCATCGAAGTAGGACCAATGCTCCAGGAAATGAAAGCCCAGAGTCCCCAGTGCCGTCAGCAGCACCAAAGCGCCGGCAATATAAGCGAGATGGCGAAAGACTCGCATGTGGTCATCCGCATTCTATCGCAGGAAGAAGAAGTTTCGGAGGTTTCGGAAGTTTCGGAGGTAGCGCCGCCGTCCCGGCGGCTGTCCTGGGGGCGTCTCGCCCCCGGCCGTCGTGTGGGCGGGGACGCCCACACGACAACCGGCGCTACAGTTTTGCCTGTGCCTGCTGTACTCGGCTGTGTTTGCGGCTGTAGGTGAAATAGATGACCAAGCCAATGATCAACCAAACGATCAATCGCGCCCAATTGATCCAGCCGAGTTTATACATCATGTAGCCGTTGAACAAAATGCCCAGAACCGGAACTACCGGCACCCAGGGCGTGCGGAACGGCCGCGCCTGCCCGGGATTGGTGTGCCGCAGCACCATCACGGCAATGCAAACGATTACGAAGGCCAGCAGCGTGCCAATGTTGACCATCTTCCCGATATCGTCGATCGGGGTAAGGCTTCCCACAATGGCGGCCAGCAATCCGACCAGAATCGTGTTCTTCCAGGGCGTTCGAAACTTCGGGTGAACGGCGGCGAAAAACTTCTTAGGCAGCAGGCCATCGTTGGCCATGGAATACAGCACGCGCGTTTGCCCCAACAACATCACCAGCATCACGCTGGTCAGTCCGGCCAAAGCGCCCAAAGTGATAATGTGCGAAGCCCCGGTCAGTCCGCGGTCCATAAAGGCCCGGGCAATGGGCGCTTCGATATTGACTTCGCGCCAAGGCACCATGCCCGTCAGTACTCCGGCCACCAGGATGTACAACGCGGTACAGATGAGCAGCGAAATAATGATGCCTCGCGGCAGGTCTCTTTGCGGATTCTTGGCTTCCTGGGCAGTGGTGGACACTGCGTCAAAGCCTATGTAGGCAAAGAATATATAAGCTGCGCCCGCGCCAATCCCGGAGAAACCATGGGGCGCGAACGAAGACCAGCTGGTCCCCCAGTTGGCGAAGTTGATGTAGCGTATCCCCAATCCGATCACAAACAACACCACCGCCAACTTGATCGCCACAATAGTGGCATTGAAGCGCGCGCTCTCCTTGATGCCGACCACCAGAATGGCGGTGATGACCAAGGCGATGAAAAAAGCCGGTAGATTGCATCCCACTTCGACGCCAAAGATCTTAGGGGCGTTCAACAGAGTATGCGCCCGCTGCAAGAGTTCGGGCGATTGTGCCGCCGTGATCGCCGACACTTGATCGATGAAGGCTCTGGTTCCCGGCGTCAGCGAGGGATCCGCCGCCCGCGCCATTTGCCGGGCAATCACGTTCTCCGCCGTACGCAAGGCCGTCCAGTGATCGTAGGCCAGCCACAATGGCATCTTGATGTGCAGGATATCGAGCAGTTCAATGAAGTGGTTGGACCAGCCCGAGGATACAGTGCTGGCGCCCATGGCATATTCCAACGTCAAATCCCATCCGATGATCCAGGCGAAGATCTCGCCCAAGGTAGCGTAGGCATAGGTATAGGCGCTGCCTGCCAAAGGGATCATGGCGGCAAATTCCGCATAACACAGGCCGGCAAAAGCGCAGCCCAGTCCGGATAACACAAACGACAACATCAGCCCCGGTCCGGCATAGTGCGCGCCCAGTCCCGAGAGCACGAAGATGCCCGCGCCGATAATGGCGCCCACTCCCAGCGCTGTCAGTTGAAAAACCCCCAGCGTGCGCTTGAGGCTATGCTCCCCGGACTCCTTGGCTTCTTCCATAAGAAGCCCCAACGGCTTGGTTGCCAATAGATTGGCCATGCGGTTCGTTCTCTCCTCTTGCGGATACCGCCACCTACGGCTCGACGGTTTCGGGACTCTTACGGCGATGCCACACGAAATAGACGGGGATTCCCAGCAGCACAATGATCAGCCCCGGCCACGTGTACTGCGGCTTATAGCGCAATAATACGACATCGATGAACGCCGCCATCAAGATGTATATGGCCGGCAGTACCGGATAACCAAATGCCCGGTAAGGGCGAGGCGCGTCCGGCCGCGTTTGGCGCAGCCGGAACAATCCCACGATGGTCAGAATATAGAACACCAGGACGGCAAAAATGATGTAGTCCAATAATTGCCCATAGGTTCCCGAGAGGCACAGCAGGCAGGTCCAGATTGCCTGCACCACCAGCGACATCACCGGTGTCTTATAGCGGGGATGCAACCGGGCGACGCTCTTGAAGAACAGACCATCCTTGGCCATCGCGTAATACACGCGCGCCCCCGCCAGGATCAGGCCGTTGTTGCAGCCGAAGGTGGAAACCAGCACCGCCGCTGCCATCAGGTAGGCGCCGGCTTGGCTAAACATCACGGTCATCGCCGCGGTTCCTACCCGGTCCTCGGCGGCAAACTGAATTCCCCTCGCCAGGACGGTCGCGCCATGCGGATCGCCGCGCATGGGCAGCACCATTAAGTAGACGAGATTCGCGGCGATGTAGAGCAGGATTACGAAGCCGGTACCCATGGCCAGCGAGAGCGGCAGATTGCGGCCGGGATTTCGGACCTCACCGGCGGTAAAGGTCACGTTATTCCAGGCGTCCGCGGCGAACATCGAACCCACTTGCGCCACGGCTAACAGCATGACCACCAGGGCCAGTCCGGTCACCGGGATGGCGGCATGGTTGGGTCCTATGCGCCAGAAGTTGGCGCCAAAGTTCGCGGCCATCGCTACCCCATTGCGTCCGATAGCGATCCCCAGAAAAACCAATCCCAATAACGCGGCCGCTTTGGCAAAGGTGAATACGTTCTGCACAATCGCGCCAATGCGCACGCCAAAGATATTAACCACGGAAAGCAACAGGATGGTAATGATGCCCACCAGATTGGCCGTGTTCAGTCCAATATCCATGTTGCCGAGAACCATCGGCCCCACCGCAATGGGCGGCACATGCGCAATGTGCCAAATCCAGTGAGTCGAGGATATAGACGGAAAAAACACGCCCAGAAACTTGCCGAAAGCCACGCCCACGGCGGCAATGGTACCGGTCTGGATCACCAGAAACAGCGTCCACCCATAGAGCCAGCCCCAGAGCGGTCCCAGGGCCTCGCGCAGATAGACATATTGCCCGCCGGCCCGTGGCATCATGGCCGCCAACTCGCCATAAGCCAGGGCGACAATCACCGTCATGAATCCGGTGACCAGCCAGGCGCCCATTAATAACGCGGGGGAATCCACTTGCCGCGCAATATCGGCGGCCACAATAAACACGCCGGAGCCAATCATCGAGCCCATCACCAGCGTGGTGGCGCTGGTCAGGCCGAGGCCTTTGACCAGCTCTTGATCCTGCGAAGCTTTGGGTAGAGCCGCTGCATCTGCCATGGGTAAGAATTGTACTCTAGAGGCGAGGCACAGGTAGCGCTGGCAGGGGATGTAGCGCAGGCGTCTCGCCGGCTGTCGGTGCGGCCGTCCCGGCCGCACTAAGGACTTTCTTACATTTCGAAGCCGGGGTTCGGGCATACACACAGGTGGAAGCACCGGGCTTTAGCCGGTGACCCGACGTTCGGTGGCAGACGGCCTTTAGGCCCTGGTGTATGCTGCTCCGAGCAGTTTCGGGAGGTGGCCAATGCCAATGGCTCCCAAGAAGCTAATGGCCGAGGAATATCCCTCCCGTTCGGTATCGCCAGGAAGAGGTTCATCGCAAGATACCTTGCACAGTAATATCGTCTTCCAGCCGCTCGGGTATGATGTATCCGAGGTCATGACTTTATTGCTAAAAGACGTTTTGCCCCGACTGGCAGACGAACTGGTGCAGCTCCTTGTGGGTGCTGGTGAGCACCGTTTAGCGGAACAGGTTCCAGAACTGAGAATCGTTGATCGTTGTCGCTGCGGTGACGACTTCTGCGCTACGTTTTACACACAATCTAAGCCGCACGGAAGTCATGGTGCAGGCCATGAGAACGTTGTCCTTGAACCAGAACACGGGATGCTCATCCTCGACGTGGTTGCTGGTTCCATCTCTTGTGTCGAGTATTGAACCGCGATGACGTTCAGAAGGATCTTCTGGCAGCCCTGCCATAAGATTCGTAGAACTCAGTCCGCACCTCGGTTCATCTTCCCTGTCAAATAGATCCGTGGGCGGGACGCCCACAGGACAGCCGGGGGACGCCGGCGTTACATCGTCCGCAAGATCTCCGCTGCCGCTTTTTGGGGTTCCTTCAGGAGATCGGCGATGACGGCAACCGCATCGGCTCCCGCCTCGATGACCGAGCGGCAATTCTCGCGGGTGATGCCGCCAATGGCCACCAGCGGCTTATTGGTCAACTGACGGGCTTTGCGCACACCTTCCAGACCAATGACCGGATCGGGCCTGGCCTTGCTGCCAGTCACAAATACCGGGCCTATGGCAATATAGTCCACAGGCCACAGATCGGCTTCCGCCACCTGCTCCGGATTATGGGTGGAGACGCCCACCCAGCGCTGCGCGCCCACGACCATTCGGGCCGCGGCCGGCGAAAGGTCGTCCTGGCCCACGTGAACCCCGTGGAAGCCGGCGGCCAGACACAGATCCGCACGGTCGTTCATCATCAACCGCGCGTCCGTCCCCGCACAAATCCGCTGTAGCTCGCGGGCATGGCTAAGCATTTCCCGGGCGCTGCCACTCTTATTGCGGTACTGAATCAGGGTTACTCCACCAGCCATCAACTCACGGGCAAATTGGGAGATCGCCAGTCGAGCGTCAGACTCGGCGGCAAAGCAATCGCGGTCGATGATGGCGTAGAGACGGGGGAGAAGAGTCTTCATTCGCTGTCAAAAGCTGAATTTCAAATTTTTTCAAATTTATAATTTACCCACTTGTCGCCGACACGGTCGCGCCTTGCAATTTCAAATTTGAAATTACAAAATTACAAATTCGTCTTTTTCTGCTTCTCTAAGAATTTTTCCATGAAGCTCGTATCCAGATTCCCGGCACGGAACTCCGGATCGTCCATGATTCGCCGGTGCAGAGGAATCGAGGTATGAATGCCCTCGACGATGAACATATCCAAAGCGCGGCTCATGCGGGAGATGGCTTCTTCGCGGTCCTTGCCGCGGGCAATGAGCTTGGCAATCAGGGAATCGTAATACGGCGGAATCACGGCATCCTGATAGGCCGCGGTATCCACGCGTACCCCGGTGCCGCCGGGCACGTTGAAGGCGGTGATCTTGCCCGCCGAAGGCGTAAACTTTTCCGGATGCTCGGCGTTGATCCGGCATTCAATGGCATGGCCGCGATGCAGCACCTTGGTGCGCAACACGGTGTCCATCCGCTCGCCCAGAGCGATCATGATCTGGCTCTTGACCAGGTCCACGTCGGTCACCATCTCCGTAACCGCGTGCTCTACCTGGATGCGCGTATTCATCTCGATAAAATAGAGCGACCCGTCCTTGTCCATCAGGAACTCCACAGTTCCCGCATTGACGTAGCCGATGGCGCCCAGGGTCTTCTCCAGGACTTGTCCGATGCGAGCGCGCAATTCCGGCGTCACCTGGATGGAAGGCGACTCCTCGATCAACTTCTGGTGGCGTCGCTGGATGGAACACTCGCGTTCGCCCAGACTGATCACCTTGCCGTAAACGTCTCCCAGCACCTGGAATTCAATATGGCGCGGGTTCTCGATGAATTTTTCCAGATAAAGATCGCCGTTCCCGAATGCCGCCTGGGCTTCCGACTGAGCCTGCAGAAACTGGCCGGCCACTTCCCGCTCCTCGCGAATGATGCGCATGCCGCGTCCGCCTCCGCCGGCAGTGGCCTTTACGATGACGGGAAAACCAATGCTGCGCGCCCACTCCAGAGCCTCGCCTTCATTGGCCACCACTCCGTCCGAACCGGGCACAATGGGCACGCCGGCGCGCTTCATGGCGGCGCGCGCTTTTTCCTTCTCGCCCATCAGTCGCGTGATTTCGGGAGGCGGACCAATAAACTTAATGCCGCTGGTTTCGCAGACCTCGGCAAAATTCGCGTTCTCGCTCAACAGTCCGTAGCCGGGATGGATGGCGTCCGCGTTACAGATCTCCGCCGTGCTGATGACCGCCGGAATATTCAGATAGCTCTCGGCCAGACGGGGCGGCCCAATGCAGATGGCTTCGTCGGCAAAGCGCACGTGCAAGGAATTACGGTCCGCCTCGCTGTAAATGGCAACCGTACGGATACCCAGTTCCCGGCAGGCACACACCACCCGCAGAGCAATTTCCCCACGATTTGCGATCAGAATTTTTTTGAACATGTAGTTAGTCGTTAGTAGCTAGTAGCTAGGGGCCGAACCCCATCGCCGTTCCTAGCTCTTCTTGAATATGTAGTCAGTCGCTAGCAGCTAGTAGCTAGGGGCAGAGCCCTATCGCTCTTCCTAGCTATCGAACTTCCCGGCAAAACCGGCGTTAGCATTTAGCGGCTAGCGGCTAAAACTAAAACCGTCGACGGCTCTCAAATATTTCCGTCAAGCTAGCAGCCAGTCGCCATCAGGGTTTCCGGCCCCTAGCTACCAACTACCAGCTACTAGCTACTTCCTTATAGCAAATAACGGCTGCCCATATTCCACCGGTTGAGCGTTTTCTACATATCGTTTCACGATTGTACCGCCGGCGTCGGATTCAATTTCATTCATCAGCTTCATGGCTTCAATGATGCACAGCACCTGTCCGCTCTGCACCACGTCGCCGGGGTGAACAAAGGGCGGCGTCCCAGGGGAACCGGACTCGTAGAAGGTGCCCACAATCGGGGAACGCACCACATGCAAACCCGCCTCCTCGACCACTGCCGGCACAGCTGGCTCCGTGGCGGCGATGGCAAGCGGCGCGGACGCCGATGGGGCTACCGCGCTGGCAGTCAACGGCGCCGCAGCCGGCGGCACCGCGGGCGCAACCGTCACAGTGGCTTGCAGCCCGCGCTTTAAGCGCACTTTGACGTCGCCGCGCTCCAGTTCAAATTCCGAGATATCCTTCTCGACCAGTAACTCGATTAGCTCTTTGAGTTCTTTAGCGTTCATTGCGAGATTAGCCGTCCTCTACAAAACCACCAGATCTTTCGGGGCCGGCGTCAGCGCCTCGCCCCCGTGCTCCGTAACCAGAACCATATCCTCGATGCGCACCCCCGCTTGGTGAGGAAGGTACACGCCCGGCTCGACCGTAATGACCATGCCCGGCTGCAGAACGTCCGTGGCCCCACGCGCCACCCGCGGCGGTTCATGCACCTCCAAGCCGACCCCATGCCCGGTGGAATGGGTAAAGTACCGGGCCAGGCTCGCGGCCTTTAACACCCGGCGCGCCGCCTGATCTACCTGCCCCGCCTCCACGCCGGGCCGCACCGCCTCGATGCCCGCCTGTTGCGCCTCGCGTACCGCCTGGTACATAGCGCGCATGGTGGAGTCCGGCTTGCCCACGTGTACCGTACGCGACATATCGGAGCAATAACCGGCGAGTATAACACCGAAATCCATGAGCACGAACCCGTGACGCGGAATCGCCGCGGCGGAGGCCACGCCGTGCGGCAGTGCCGAGCGCGGTCCCGCGGCAACAATGGTATCGAACGACATGCCCTCGGCGCCCGCACTGCGCGCCGTATACTCCATTTCGGCCGCTACCTCGGTCTCGCTACGGCCGGGCTGTATGGCTTTGAGAGCTGTGGAAAATAGATTAGAACCCGCCGCCACCGCCGCCCGGATACGTTCGATTTCCTCGGGCTCCTTGATCATACGCTGCCGTTCGACGAGTCCACTGGTCTCGCTCAGGGAGACCCGCTTGGTTAATAGCCCCGCCAGCACCGAACGGGCGGAAACCGTAAGATGATCGGCCTCAATGCCGATGGGAACTCTCCGGCGGCGGGCCAGTTCGACCGCCACCGCGGCCAGACTTGAGCCTTTCGTAATTACCACGCGCGGGCCTTTTACCTGTTCCCGTGCCTGATCCCGGTAGCGCCCATCGGTATAAAACACCCAGCGCGGGGAACAGGCGACAAGCACCCCGGCGCTTCCGGTAAATCCACATAAATAGCGGATGTTGGCGCCGTGGGTAATCACCATAGCATCCAGGTGGTTCTCGCCCAGTGCGCTCATCAGTTTCTGCTGCCGAAGACGATAGTTCATAGGACAATTGAAAATGTAACAGGTTTGCAAGAAAAAGGCCCTCGCCGAAGCAAGGGCCAAAGCAGAGGCAGGAACAAAAAGTTAGGTTTCGAGAATCCTCGGTGTAATAAAGAAGATCAGTTCCTGGGTGCTGGTATTCACGGCCCGGCGTTTAAACAGATTGCCCAGCACCGGGACCGATCCTAAGAAGGGGACTTGCTGAACATTGAACGAATTCGAGGTCTGCAAGACGCCGCCAATCACCACCGTTCCCCCGTTGGTGACCAGCACCTGGGTTGTCGCCTGCTGCGTCAAGAAGACTGGATTCCCTTGAATTTCGTTGGAATAATCCGGCGTCGTGTTCTCGATATCCACATTCAAAAAGATCGTATTCTCGACCGTAATCTGCGGGGTCACCGTCAACCGCAGCACGGCATCCACATAAGTAACCGTGGGCGGACCGCTCAACTGCGACTGGGTGGTAATCGGCACCCGCTGTCCCTGCTTGATCACCGCCTGAATATTGTTTTGCGTAATCACGCGCGGCCGGGAAAGAACCTTCAATAATCCGCGACTCTCCGCCGCCGTCAGCACCGAGTCGATTCGGTAAGCGGCGCCTATATTCAGCAGCGACAGACCACTGGTGGGACCACTCGCCGGGAAGCTGGAGAATAATGGAATCGACGCGGCGGTGGGCGTACCGGAGGAGGCGCTGGTAACGATGGGTGAAGTAAAGTAAGGGGGCGCGGTAACGTATCCGACCTGATTCGCACTGTTGCCCACGGAGCCGCTGCCACCTACCGCCGTGGCATTATTCCCCCAGCCGACGCCCAACTGCGTGCCGATATCGCGCGCGAAAGAACGCGTGGCGGCAATCACCCGAGCTTCGATTTCCACCTCTTGCGTTTTACGATCGAGTTGCGCCAGCAGTTTGTCGACTTCCGGAATTACCGTCGGTACATCCGTGATGATCAGTCCATTGGTCCGCTCGTCGGACACAATATCACCGCGCGGCGAGAGCACGCGCTTGATCGTGGGCATCACGTCTCTGGCATGGGCATAGCTCAGGAAGCGCGTCGCCGTAACCTTGTCGAGCGCCGCCAGTTGAGCTTCCTCCTGATGGCGGTGCGCCTCGGCCTCCAGTCGCATGGTATCGACGGTAGCGATGCGCAGCACGTTGCCGTCGAGTTGGCGAACCAGGTTATTGTTCTTCAATACGATATCAAGCGCCTGATCCCACGGCACATCGTCCAGCACGAGCGTGAGCGAGCCGTTCACGTTGGGATCCAGCACAATGTTGAGTCCGCTGATTTCATGAATCAGCCGGAAAAAATCTTTCAGATCGACGTCTTTCAAATTCACCGAAATCGGTTCGCCCGTGTAGCGAGGCGCGGCCTTGGGACTGGCAGCCTGGTGCAGTTGCTCGGCCGCGAAGTTAACCCCGGCCTGCGGGGTGACGTTCGGCTTGGCCACCTCCGGCGTCGCCGGCGGTGTACTCGTAGTCGGCGTGGTGGGTACTTGCGGAGTGTTGTTCGCCGCCATCAACTGCGGCGATGCCGCTTCCGGATTCTTCTCGGATATGTGCTCCTGAACCTTGGGCTGCAACACGACAAAATCTTTCGCGGCAGCAGCGCCACTGTTCATTTCAGGCTCGGCGTTGGCAGGCGCCGTACTCGCGGGTTTGGCCGACATTACCGCTTCTTCCGGGGTAGCCAGGACTAACGCCTTGGCGGGCGCCGGTGGGGTACTCTTCGCCGGCTTGGCTTCGGCCGCCGCGGGCGCCTCGTTGGACTTGGGCTGCTCGGGAGCATTTTCCTCAGCTACCGCCTTCGGCTCCGCCGCTTGTGGCGTTGCCTCCGGGGCCACCGCGGACACGGGTTGTTCCGCAGCCTTGTCGGGAGCGTAGGCGGCCGGCACAACGGGCGACGCCGCGGCAGCGGCGGGAGCAACTGGGCTAGGAGAATCGCTGGCCACCGGATGAATGGCAATCAGTAATTTGTTCCCCCGATTGACCACCTGAAAAGCGCAGGCCTCGCTTAAATCCACTACCAGGCGGGTAATGGGCGGATCCGACTGGAATCGCCCCATGCGCACGGCTACAACCCCCTTGGCATTCACCGCGACCGTCTTAGGACGCTCCGCGGGCACCGAATTCAGCAGATCCACCACGATCCGATCGGGGGACTTCAACTTCATGCTGCGGGTCTGGATAGGGCCGTTGGCGGACACTTCCACGGTGGTAAACGATCCTTTGGTTCCTTGAATCACCGCTACATTGCGCACTTCGATGGGCTGGGAGGAGGCCGCCTCGGTGGCCGCTTTGGCCGCAGCCTTGGCAGCCGGCTGACTTTTGGCTGGCGCAAGCTGGGGCAACGCACTACCGGGAACGTTCTCGGCCGCGGCCGGAACCAGTTGCAGCACGAGTCCACCCGGACTGGCATGGACGTGAATCTCTGGGTTGGACGCCAGCGACAGCTTTACCCGGGCGGATTGCACTCCACTGGGACAAGCATTGGCGCCCGCTTGCTTGGTGGGGCACCCATCCACGCTGTAGGCGCTCAGACCCGGCGATTGCACGGCCCGGCTATTCGGATTGACGTTGGCCGTCACTCCGATGAGATCGACCAGCAGCAAATCGTTGGCCAGACGGTATTCGTTGTGCGTGAAAGCGCCGTTCACCTGCAAGGTGACGATGGTCGCATTCCCCTGGGGCACCACGCTGACTTGCGACAACTGCGGCACGGATGCGTATCCGGCAGCGCTGAACAATCCTAGCGACAACATCAAAACCAGCAGTTGCTTCGGCCTCATTTTATATCTCCTCACGCGCAACAACACCAGAAGTCAGGAGTTAGAAGTTAGGAGTTAGAAGAACCCCCGGCCACTCTCTTCTATGCTCTAACCATCCCTCTAAACTTCCACCACTCAAACTTCCAGCGATTCACTTCCAAACTACCAACCGCTAAATCCAACTACTTATCACCCACTGCCACTAGCCACCCACTCAATGCCGTCTTCCAACCAACAACTTCTTACAACACACTTCTAACTTCTAACTCCTAGCTTCTGCCCTCTGTCTTTCCCCCTGCGATATGCTTTACGACTTCCCGCGTGGACGTGCGCCCCGCCTTATCGACCACCTTTTCCCGGAAGACAATGGAGTCGGAAGTAATGCGGACTACTTGTCCATTAAAGATGGGGTCTTTCTCGCGCAAAAAATAAGATTTATGGTGTTGGTTTTCCACTACGGCCAGCATTCCTTCCGGCCCTTTCACCACACCTTTAAGCATCACCAGGTTTGCCACCAGACACTTCTTTCCGGTGGCGCACTCGGAGACGGAACTGGAACCCTCGCGCGACTGAATCACGCTCCGGAAGGGATCGCGCTTCCCCGCCGACGAAGGCTTGCTCGCCAGCGTATGGGTCTGGGAGGGCGGAACGGGCGTGACCGCGGTCGACTCGGCATTGGCCTCCTCGGCCGAGGCGGGAGCCGCCGTAGTCCCGCTGGGCGGAACCAGGTTTCGGGCTCTTACGATATGTGCGGCCGCTTCGGGGAAGATCTGCGCCGATGGATTCTGGACGCGCGCCTGTGCCCCGCCGACGAACACGACGACACTGGCGAACCCGGTTACGAAAATCGTTTTCCGCTTCATCGTGTCCTCACTTCCCCTTGGCCGCGGGGGTTACCGCTTGCACGTCATGCGAGAAGAAGGTCGTCGCCGTACAGGTGCCGACCACCGTCTCCTGGGGAGCATATTCGTAATTGTGGCCCAGTTTGCCCTCGCCCTTGATGGCGCCCAGTTGCAAATTGGAGATGTTGATGATGCGCTCCAGCTTGGCTACGCGATCAAAGAAATTCAACAACGAGTAGTAAGGTCCGTCCAATTCCAGGTCGAAGGGAACCTCGGTGTAATACTCCTTGGCCGTGGGAGCTTTGGCCGTCCAACGGCGGATTTCGATACCGGCTTCTTGGGCTGTGTTCTGCAACAAGTGCATGAACTGATCGGACTCTTGCTCGCTGGGAACAATATGACTTTGAATATCGAGCTGTTCCTTAAGATTCTCGATCTGCCGATTCAACTCGGGCAGGTTGTTCTCGAAGCGGCGAAGATCGTTCACTTCGACCAGGCGAGCTTGCAACCGGACTCGCTCCTGTTCGTTCTGGCGGTCCCGCGGCTTGTAGAACCCGAGATAAAACCCAGCCAGCAGGACGCCGGCTAATCCCAAGATTCCCAGAATCTGTACCGGCTTCGGAATGTCATTCATATCGGCCATGGATTGCCCCGCTCACGATTTCTTCGGCTGCGCCGGTTGGTTGCCCGCCTTCTGGCAACTAATCTCGAAGTCGAAAGCCTGCATGTCCTTCGCGCTCTCTTGCTGATAGGACGACTTAATTTCGACGGTCTTGAAATAGCCGGTATCCTGCAAGTTCCGCATGAGGTCCGCCACGCTGTGGACACTCAGGGCCACTCCCCTGAGCGTGATTTGCGTGCCATCGTCGCTCATGCTCTTGAGCCAGACTTCGTCGCTGTGGTTGACAGCGTCGCCCAACGTAGCCAGCAAATTCACCGGCCCGGACTGGTTGGCGCGCAATTGATCAATCACATCGACCCGTTTCTTATAGATTTCCTTCTGCTTCTCGCGCTCTTGATAGCGCACTTTCACCTGGCTCAGCCGGTTGTAATCGAGATCCGCCTTTTGCATCTTGGCTTGAATATCGGCGGTCTCGCGCTGCACCTTGGTGTACATATAGACGCAGCCCCCACCCACGATCAGGATGGCCACGGTAATCGCCAGGAACATGGCCAGGCGCTCCATGGAAGGAGTGATGGTAATCGGCGGCGGGGCCGGTCGCCCACGTCCGCGCTTCGACTTCTGCCCGCCCTGATACAGATTGATCCGGATCATAAGTCTGCAAAGCTCCTTAGGGCTAAGCCCACGGCGACAGCCATCTGGCCGGCATTTTCCTCGATCAGCGCGGCGGCCGGCGTACCTTCGGGATACTCAATCCTCTGAAACGGATTGAGCAGTTCCACGGGCAAGGAAAACTCGTGGCGCAAGGCCTCCATCAGCCCCGCAATCGTGGCCGAGCCCCCCGCCAGATAAATTTTTTCTATGTGTTCTCCGGCCGAGGTGGCGCGGAAGAAATCAAAGGTCTTCTGGATCTCCAGAACGATCAGTTCCGTCACCTGTTGCAGAATCGGGGCCTTGGCATCTTCGCTGACCGTGCCCACCTTCTGTCCCAGCTTAAAGGCTTCCGCATCGTCGAAACTCAGGTCCAACTCTTTTTGCAACGAATCGGTATATTGATGTCCGCCCACGCTAACGTCGCGGGTAAACAGCGGCATGTTGCCTTTGACGATGTTGATATTCATCACGCTGGCGCCCAAGTTCAATAAAGCCACCGTGGCCCCGGGAGCCGGCTGGTAATTGAATTCGTAGCAGTTCTGCAACGCGAAAACGTCGATATCCACCACCGCCGGCGTCTTGCCGGCCATCGACAGCACGTTGGTGTAGTTCAGGATCTTATCTTTCTTCACCGCCACCAGCAGCACTTCCATCTGCGGAGCGTTCAGATCGTCGGAGAGCACCTGGTAGTCGATACTGACGTCGTTAATATCGAAAGGAATATTCTGCGCCGCCTCCATCTCGATGCGTTCCGCCAATTCCTGATCGGTCATCGCCGGCACCGTGATGCGCTTGACGATCACCGAATGGCCACTGACGGAGGTGGCAACGGCTCGCCCTTTAATCCCATTTCCTGTGAAAAGCTTGGCAATGGCGGTGGAGACGCTGGGACTATCCATGATCATCGAATCCACCACCACATCGGTGGACAAGGCTTCGATCCCCAGATGGACCAGTTCAATGACCCCGCGCGAACGTCTCAGTTCAATCGCCTTGATGGTGCTGGAACCGATATCGAGTCCGACAATGGGTTTGTTATCGCCAATTCCGAACATGGTTTGCCTCTACCGTCCCCCGGCAGCAAATTGCGCGGGCTTAGGTTTCTTTTTGCTCCGTTCATCGCGTACGGTGCTCTTTTCGTCCATCCATTGATCGAGCTTGGACTTTTTAAACTTCCAGCGATTCCCCAACTTGAAGGCGGGAATCTTTTCCTCGTACACATATTTGTAGAGTGTGTCCGGACTCACTCCCAAATAGTCCGAGGCTTCCTTGATGTTCATTACTTCTCTTGATTCCGTCATTCCCTCAGCCTCTTCCCTGGAATCAACCGCTTATCCGCCCCAACCCGGCCACGTCCGGAGACGTCGGCGGGCCTTCATGCGAGTCTCTGGGGAAACTAGCAAGCGATGCGGTTATAACAGGGTAACCTCGGCAGGTTCAAGGTATCTCCGGTAGTCTTCCGTGTTTTTTGGTGCTTCCGGGGGTGTCCTATCGGACATGACCTGTCGTACTCCCCGGAACATGCTGTGGCGAGAATCCATAGTTACCACAAGATCGTGGGGTAGTAATGCGGATTGTTCGCCATCCCCCGCCGGAACTGTTACCAAGGTCGTAGATCGGGCGAGCGGCGAGTGGCGAGTTGCGAGTCGCGAGTTGCGTAGGACCGGCGAGTTGCGAGTCGCGAGTTGCGAAGGACCGGCGAGTTGCGAGTTGCGAGTTGTGAGTTGCGAGGGGGACCGGGGCGAGAAGTCACGAGTCACGAGTTGCGAGGGGCCCGCGAGTGGCGAGCTACTAGTTGCGAGTTGGGGTGCCCGACTCGCTCGCAACTCGCAACGCGCCACTCGCAACTAAGAGGGCCGTCCTCGGCCCGGCTCGCTCGCCACTCGCAACTATCCCTGGGTTCCTTGCGAACCATGCGGTCCCTCATGTCCCGGGCCGCCATGGTGGAACTCCTGGCGCATCTGGCGGAGTTTATCGCGCTGTTCCGGCGTGAGCGCCTCGCGCATGTCCAGACGATAGTCGATCGCGGCCTTCTCGCCCGCCAGCCGGACCGCGCTGATTTCCTGCAGCTTGGTATCGATCGCACCTCGATCCGGCTTGTCCGCCGACAGTAGCTCGTGCAATTCCACGTGCTTCACCTGGAGGTCAGCGCGATTGCGAATTTCCGCTTTGCGAAAATCCGACGCCTGGCTGCGAATCTTCGCCGCCTGCTCATCGGTGATCCCCAGACGTTTGCGGACCTCCGGGTTATTTACCAGGCGTGGCAGCATGAACTCCGGCCGGCCTTGCTGCCGGTGCATTTCCATGGCCCGCCCCCGGCCCCATCGGGCATCGCCAGGACCTTGCTGACCACGATCGGCCATCTGCCACTGCGCGTGTTGATGCATGGCCGGCATATCCTTATTCGCCGGTTGCTCCGGCGCCGCCTGATCCTGGGCAAACGCCATGGGCACGGCCATGACCAGGGCAACAAAAACCAACAGTTTCACTTGGGACAAATTTCGCATCTTCGGTTCTCCATTCGCGCGGTAAGAAATTCGCCCGAGCCTCGGGTCCGTAGATTCCCCGCACAATAATAGAAACACCTTACACCAAAAGAGTTTCGGTAATACTTCGCCGCTGTCAACACCCACGTTCCCCTTTCCCCCCACTGGTAACCACCATTGCCCAATAATCCCTCAAGTTCAGGCTTTTTTCCGCCGATAGGTAAGGAAACCAGAGTATGTGCAGTTGCGCCGCCAGGTCAGGACCGCTTGTCCCTGATCGGGCTTGGCTGGATTTGCGGCGAAGCACGCAACTGGGAGTGGAGCAGCCATGCGAACGACCCGTCTGATCGCATTCGTGCTAGCCGGCATTGGCCTCGCCTGGGGTACGTTTTCCAGCTTTGCTCAGTCATCCGGGGCAACTGTGCGGATTAGTCAGGCCATCGACGATGGCCAACTCACCGCACTGCCTGGCAACACCCATCGCCTGGCCCGCGCCCAGTTCGATAACGGCGAAGCCCCCGACGCGCTGCAAATCGGCCACATGATGCTGGTACTCAAACGCACACCCGGACAACAAGCCGATCTCGATCAACTCCTGCGGGAGCAACAGACTGAGGGCTCGGCCAGCTATCACCAATGGCTGACCCCGGAGCAGTTTGGCCAGCGATTCGGCGCTGCGGATTCCGATATCGCGCAACTGGCCGGCTGGCTACAGTCCCATGGCTTTGTCGTGGACGAGGTACAAGCGGGCAAGGGCGCGATCGAATTCTCCGGCACGGCCGGGCAGGTGCGGGAGGCCTTCCACACCGCCATACACCAGTTCGTAGTCAACGGGCAGCAGCATTGGGCCAACGCCAGCGATCCGCAAATTCCGGCGGCGCTGGGTGAGGTGGTTGCCGGCGTCGGCAATCTTGCCGGCTTCTTCGCCAAGCCCCATAGCCAGCGCGTTCCTCTGGCCGTGCGCCCCAGCGGTACCGGACCACAACCTTTATATAGTCTGGGCTGGTACTACAGCGCGATGGCGCCGCAAGACTTTGACGTCATCTATAACCTGACTCCGCTCATTCAATCCGGCATCACCGGCGTCGGCGCCACCATCGCGGTGGTGGGACGCTCCAATATCAATGTGCAGGACGTGGTGGATTTCCGCCGCGTTTTTGGCCTCTCCGCCAACCCTCCACAAGTGATTGTCAACGGGACCAACCCCGGAGACCTGGGCGGCAGTGAAGAACTCGAAGCCGTGCTGGATAACTCCTGGGCCGGCGCCACCGCCCCGGGAGCCACCATTAAGTTTGTGGTTTCCGCCACCACCAACACCGCCGACGGCACCCTGCTCTCCGAGCAATACATCATCAACCATAACCTGGCGGATATCATGACCGAGAGCTTCGGCATGTGCGAAGCCGATACCACGCAGGCCAACGCCACCTATCTCTCCGGCTTGGCGTATCAGGCGGCGTCCGAAGGTATCAGCTATGTGGTCTCCACTGGGGACACCGGCTCCGCCGGCTGCGACAGCAGCGCCGAGGAAGTTGCCACCGGGCCACTCTCGGTGAACGTTTTGGCCTCCTCTCCCTTCGTCACCGCCGTTGGAGGCACGCAGTTTAACGAGAACGTGGGCGCCGGCCCTTATTGGTCGGAAAGCAATCTTTCCCCTTACTATTTATCCGTGCTCAAGTACATTCCGGAAGACGCGTGGAACCATAGCTGCACCGGCGGCCTGTGCGCCAATCCCAATATTGTGGCCGGCGGCGGCGGGGTCAGCCAATACTTCACCAAGCCCGCATGGCAAACGGGAGTCACCGGGATTCCCTCCGACGGCTATCGCGACCTGCCGGACGTTTCGCTGGCGGCGGGAAGCACATATCCCTACCTGTTGTGCCTGGATGGCGCGTGCGCGCAAAACCAGTCAACTCCGGGCTTCACCGGAGTCGGCGGAACCTCGGCGGCAACACCCGCCTTCGCCGGCTTCCTGGCCATGGTCAGGCAAAAAACCGGCGCCCGGCTAGGCCTGGCCAATACCATCCTTTATCAGATGGCGTCCGCCGAGCAGTTCTCGGCGTGCAATAGCTCCACCGCTACTGTGGGCTCATCCTGTGTCTTTAATGATGTAACCGTGGGTAACAACTCGGTTCCCGGCGTCTCGGGGTATGGCACCACCAACAAGTACACGGCCACGGTTGGCTACGACCTGGCCACCGGACTGGGCTCGGTCAATGCGGCCAATCTCGTTGAGCAATGGGGCTTGGGCAAAGGCCCCGGCGCATCTTTCAGTGCTCTTTCCATAGCTTTTGGCACGCAATCGGCGGGTTCCACCAGCTCCCAACATAGCGTGACGCTCTCCAACCCCGGCACGGCGGCGCTAACCATCAGCAGCATCGCCTTCACCGGCGCGAATGCCGGCATGTTCGCGGAGACGAACACCTGCGGCAGCACCCTGGCCGCCTCCGCCCAGTGCACGATCGCGGTATCCTTTTCTCCCACCGTTAGCGGCTCGGACGCCGCATCCCTGGTAGTCACCGATAATGCCGCCAACAGCCCGCAGTCGCTCAGCCTGACCGGAACTGGTTTGGGTCCTCAGGTAACATTGAGCGCCTCCAGCGCCGCCTTTGGCAATCAAATGGTGGGGGTCACCAGCGCCATGCAAACCATTACCCTCACCAACAGCGGCAGTGCGGCGCTTACCATCACCAGCGTTGCACTTACCGGCGCCAATGCCTCGGGCTTTGCCGAGTCGACCAATTGCGGCAGCAGCCTGAGTCCAGGAGCCCATTGCATTACCTCCCTGACCTTTACCCCCAGCGCCGTGCAAAGCTTTGCCGCCGCCTTGACCATCACCGATAGCGCACCCGGCAGCCCGCATACCGTCAGCCTCAGTGGCGCGGGAGCGCGGCCCACCCTGACCGTTTCCACCGCCAGCCTCAGCTTCGGTGCGCAACCCGTAAACGTGGCCAGTAACGCTCAGACAATTACGCTCACCAATACCGGCGTCTTGCCGGTGAGCATTATGAATGTCGGGACTACCGGCGCTAACGCGAGTTCGTTCCCGGTAACCAATGCCTGTGGGAGCGCTATTAGTCCGGGAACTCACTGCACGCTTTCGGTCACCTTTCTGCCCTCGGCGGCCGGCAGCACGAGCGCCTCTCTCTCCATCACGGACAACGTCATCGGCAGTCCGCAGACAGTCAGCTTGAGCGGCACCGGAGTCCAGGTGGCCCCGACCTTCACCCTGGCTACTTCCGCAACTCCGATGAACGTCGCCACTGGAGCTTCCACCAGTGTGTCCATCGGCCTGACCGGTCTCTATGGCTTCAGCTCAACGGCGAACCTGACGGTAAGCGGAGCGCCCTCGGGGGTGACCGCCGCGCTGTCCGCGCCTACGATCACTTCCGGCGGCTGGGTATCGTTGACTGTGACCGCCGCATCGAATGCGGCGGCAGCCAGCTTCAATTTGACCGTAACCGCCACCGGCGGCGGTGTCACCAAGACCCTCTCCCAGGGCGTGAATGTGTGGATTCCGGCCACCTATAGCCTGCAAGCATCCAGTGCTACCGCCCGCGCGGTGGCGGGAACAACTCCGGGAACAGCCACCTTTACCACGGCGGCGAGTTCAACCTTCAAGTCCGCGGTCGCTTTGACGGCAACGGGAATGCCCGCGGGCATGACAGCGGTATTCTCTCCCACCAGCATCGCCTCACCCGGCTCCGGCTCCAGCGTACTAACCGTAACCGCGGCAGCCAGCGTGGCGGCAGGAAGCTATCCGCTTACCATCACGACTACTGGCGGCGGCGTCACCCGCACCGCCACGCTCACGGTGAGCGTTCCCGGTTACAGCTTGACGGCCAGTGCTTCCACTCTGACGGTGATGCAGAGCCAGACCACTACCGCCACCCTAACCAGTGTTGGCACTGGGGGCTTCAACTCGGCCCTCGCTTTATCGGTAAGCGGATTGCCCACGGGCGTCACGGCGTCTTTCGCGCCCACCAGCATTGCGGCGCCCGGCAATGGCAGCAGCGTCTTGACCCTCAGCGCGGCCTCGACAACCACCGCCGGAAGTTACACAGTGACGGTAACGGCAACGGGCGGTGGCGTAATCCGGACAAAAGCACTCAGCTTGACGGTCACTCCGCAGCCAACTTTTACCATTGCCTCCCCCTATAATCCGATGAATGTTGCCACCGGGACCTCGGTATGGGTGCCGATCAGTTTTACCAGCGTGTCCGGCTTCAACTCGACGGTGAACTTGACGGTAAGCGGAGCGCCCACGGGAGTGACCACCCTGCTCTCTTCGCCCACCATCACGCCCACCGGCACTGCTTCGCTCAACGTGACCGCCGCCTCAAACGCGGTGGCGGGAACCTATCATTTGACGGTGACCGCGATCGGCGGCGGAGTAACCCAGAGCCTCTCGCAAACCGTGAACGTGTTCCTTCCGGCCAAGACCGCTCAGGTTACCTCCGTATGGGGAGGGGCGCAGGAGGCCATCGCCTTGAAATCCGATGGCAGTGTCTGGACTTGGGGAGCGAACTTCAACGGCGAACTGGGAGACGGGTACACCGACAACAATGGCTCCGGCCCCTACAATAGCCCAATTCCCGTGCAAGTGATGGGACCGAACGGAGTAGGGCACCTCACGGGCATCACGGCCATTATGGGCGGGGAGATGCATAATCTCGCCTTGAAATCCGACGGTACGGTATGGGCCTGGGGTATGAATACTTACAACCAACTGGGAGATGGATCAACCACGAATACTGTGTATCCCGTGCAAGTGAGTGGGCTGACCAGCATCGTTAGCTTGGGCAGCCGGGCTTACCATTCTCTGGCCATTAAGTCGGACGGCACGGTCTGGGCCTGGGGAACCAACCGCGCCGGGGAACTGGGCAATGGCACAGTGGATTTGAATTCCGACAATTTCGTGCCTAATCAGGTGCAGGGTGTAAGCAACCCCATCATGGTCACAGCGGGATACCTGTTCAGCGTGGCCTTGCTGCAAAACCATACTTTGGTTGCCTGGGGCAAAAACAATGCCGGACAACTGGGAGACGGCACCACCACGAACCGCTACACCCCTGTTCCAGTGGTCGGCATTACGAATGTAGCCTGGGTCTCGGCGGGCTGGGGCCAAGTCGTAGCTGTCAAAACGGACGGAACGGTATGGGCCTGGGGATCCAACGCCTGGGGCGGGACCTACTCCGGCTGTGGACTGTTGGGCGACGGCAAAGACTGCACCACCGAACCATATCGCACCACTCCCGGCCAGGTTCCCGGACTGTCGGGAGCCTATCGCGCCTGGGGTGCGGACACACACACGGCTGTACTGATGCAGAACGGCACCGTCTGGGCCTTCGGCTCCAATCAGGCCGGCCAACTGGGCATCGGAAGCTTTACCACACAGAGCCTGGTTCCGGTCCAGGTACAGGGCCTCGCTAACGTGGTGACCATGACGGCACGGGATTTCCACAATCAGGCGCTGCTGACCGATGGAACGGTGTGGTCCTGGGGATCTGGCCTGAGCGGCGAACTGGGGAACGGAACGCCGGCGAATGGCACCCTGGCCAACAGCGCTGTGCCGGTAAAGGTCAACACGTTCTAGTGGGCAAGCCGTGCGAACCGTCCCCCGTCTCCCGTCCCCTGTCCCCCGCCGGCGAAGCGTTTCTCGTTCGACGTTCCACGTTCCACGTTGAAAGGCGCGATTGGCAATTGGCGATTGGCAATTGGCCAAGACCGGGCCGGCCCCCGGAGCAGTGAAAGCTCCGCAACGTCGCATCAAGATGCTCAACCTTCTCAACCTTCTCAGTCCAAACATGATCAGTTGTGATTCTTCTTGGAATGACAAATTTTGCGAAGGACGCCAAGGCTGCCAACGCGTTCCACGTCCTACGGCCCACGTTCCGCGTTGAGAATGTGGGACTTCCGGCCGAAGGTTGCCAAGAATGCCAAGGCTGCCATGCATTTTTCGCTTTTCCCGTTTTGGACCAGGGAAGACACGGAAAGCACAGAAGCGCGGTCGTGGCACCGAGCGTGCCCGACGGCCGGTTCCCGTGCCTCCGGTGTTTTCCTTGTGATTGCCGGATGACAGACTTTCTGGGTCTCGGGACGTTTCCAGATTTTCAAAGATCGCCTAACTGCGCGCCCCTGAGGGCGATCTCCTAACTCCTGACTCATGGCATCCTGCCGCAGGAAGGGAGCGTGGTCAAGAGTGTGGAAACGGGTTTTCACAGCGGCTACTCCTTCCGGGCTTATGCTGTATCGTGTAGCGAGGATTGATTGGCATGAAAGAGCCCAAAGACGTGAACGCAAGGCTTGCGGGTTATCCGTTGCCGCTTGCTTGTTCTTGTAGCGCTTGAAGACCTCGAGCAAGGTGCTGCGCGTCAAGCGCACCGGCGGGCTGGTATTCTCCATTAGCGCCGTCATGATTTCGACCAAATTGGGCAGCGGATAACGGCCGGCCAGATTCAGGACCGTCTTGCCAGCGGTCATCTGTAACGGCGTGTACTCGTCATTATCTCCCACGTGGACCTGGGCTTTTTTGATAGTGACGCGCGGCGGGCGAATCTCGACCCCGTCCAATTCAGCTGCAACCTCGGCCAAGAGCGTCTCCGTGTTAATCTTCACCGCGTATCGGGTTTTGTGCTTGATGCGTTCCCACAGCCCCTTGAACTGGGGTAGCAGCATGTATTCTTTTCGCAGCTTCGCGGTGGAACGCTTGCGAGCGTTGGCGGGGGTCGGGGCGGCGCCCTCAATACCGAATTCACGCTCTGTTCACCGGGCTGAAGCCCGGTGCTTCCACCGGTTCGTACCCAAATTCACTTGAAAATGTAGGAACTCCAGGGTGCGGCCGAGACGGCCGCACCGACAGCCGGCGAGACGCCGGCGCTACCCCCGATGGCCTGGCTGCGATAGGGTTTGCAAAAGAGTTGCTGATGCCATCTGCATTTGCTGCCTCGCCGCCGCTGGCGACAGCATACACCGGGCCTAAAGGCCCTGCTACGGTTCACGCTCTGTTCACCGGGCTGAAGCCCGGTGCTTCCACCGGTTCGTGCCCAAATTCACTTGGAAATTAGCAACTCCAGGGTGCGGCCGGGACGGCCGCACCGACAGCCGGCGAGACGCCGGCGCTACCCTGTGCGGACGTGGACGTCCCCACGATAGCCGGTCTCCCACCCCAGCAAGCCAAAAACGGGCCGCCGGGGACCCCGGTCTGTAGGCCAGCGCTACATCGCGAATGCCTCGGTAAGTTTCATCTGGTTTTGTGGGCCACTGCCCGTGTGGCCCATACCGCTTCGCGGTAAAAGTGCGGGCTGGAAGCCCGCGCACCCAGGGTGGCGCCCCGAACGCAAAAGAGCCGGGACACAAACCGCGTGTCCCGGCCCCTAACTACTAACTACCAGCCACCAGCTACTGCCTAGTGAATGTCGAACTGTTCCTGATGGAGCAACGGATCGGCTTTCACCAGAATAGTACGGCCGACCAATTCCTCGCACTCTTGCAAACGGCGTCCGCCGCCGGTTTTCAGCTCTTTGGCAACATCGCTGTTCACGCGCAGATTCACCGTATCGCTTTCCGCCACCAACTGCCGGCGCATCTTGCGCAATTCGGTAAAGATCTCGTTGCAGACCGTGGTTACCGATTTCACATAGCCGCCGCCACTGCAATACGGACAGGGCGCGCCCAGGGTGCGCTCCAGCGATTGCTTGACGCGTTTACGGGTGATGGCCACCAGACCGAAGTCGTTAAAGGCCAGCACCTTCGAAGGCGAGCGGTCGTAGCGCAGCGCCTCTTCCAGCGCTTGCATTACCTTCTGCCGGTTGCGGCGCTCGTCCATATCAATGAAGTCGACCACGATGATGCCGCCCAGATCGCGCAACCGTACCTGGCGCACGATTTCCTTGATGGCATCCACGTTGGTCTTGACGATGGTATCTTCCAAACGCGCGGTTTTCCCGACGTACTTGCCGGTGTTCACGTCGATGGCCACCAGCGCTTCCGTCTGGTTGATCACGATGTATCCGCCGCTCTTCAGCCACACCTTGGGTTTGAGCGCCTTATTGATTTCCTCTTGAATGCCGAACTGTTCGAACAGCGGCGTTTCCTTGGTATAGAGCTTCACGCGCCGCACCAGCGAAGGCTGGAAGCGATTGGCGAAGTTTAGAATCCGCTCGTACTCGAGTTCGTTATCCACCCAGACCTGCGAAAAGTCGCTGGTCACCAGGTCGCGCAAGGTACGCTCCACCAGATTCAGATCGTGATAAATCAAGGCCGGAGCTTTATCGGTCTCGGCCCGATGTTTAATCTGCGCCCACAGGTTTTTGAGGAAGCGGATGTCGGCGCGCAATTCATCTTCGCCGATGCCGGCGGCGGCGGTGCGCACAATGAAGCCACCATGTCCGCCTTCACGCTCGCTGATCATGATGCGCTTGAGGCGCTGGCGCTCTTCTTCACTGGCGATCTTGCGCGATACGCCCACATGATTCACCGTGGGCATATAGACCAGGAAACGGCCGGGCAAAGCGATGTGGCTGGTAATTCTCGCTCCCTTTTTGCCGATCGGTTCCTTGGCGATCTGGACCAGCACTTCCTGGCCTTCTTTGAGCAAATCGCTGATCTGCACATTCTGCCGGGGCTGGTCATTGCGGCGAACCACACGGCGAGGACCACCGGGGCCACCCGGACCCGGTCCCGGACCCGGTCCACCACGACGGCCGCGACGGCGATCGAAGGGACGTCCCGGACGCTGAAAGTCGGGACGGCGAACTTCGGGTTGACCATTGGCCACCGCTTCTTCCGGTTGCCCTTCGGCCAACTCGGCTTCTTCGCCCTCGACTAACTCTTCTTCTTCAAAGGAAAGCTCTTCGTCGAGTTCGCCACCCTCTTCGGCGGCGTAGGCGGCCGCTTCAGATTCTTCGACCGACCCGGTCAGATCCCGAACAATTTCCGTTCCGCCTTGCTGCTTCGCCGCCGACTCGCGGGAATCGCCCCACGACTGGGAAGCGGAGCGCGAGGAGTAGCCGCCCTGGGGTTCGAAGGATTCTTCTTCCAACTCGATAAAGTCGGAATCGCTTTCCTCGTCGCTGGGAGGATGCATTTCGGCTTCGTCGCCTTCAATTTCCTCGTGCTCGACCATGCCGCTGCCGTAAACACGTTGATCGCGCGCTTGCGAGCCCTCGGGGAATTCGTCGCCGGCCGTCAGCGTGCCCGGCGATTCGAAGTAGGACGCCCCCGCCTCGATCTCTTCTTCTACCTGGTCGTCGTCTCCCGGATAGCTTTCCTCAGACTCTTCGTGCTCGGGGCTTTCGATGGCATCTCCGCCGAAGGCGGCGGCCACATTCATCTGTTCGAACTTTTCCCACTGGGAGTTGTGCTCGGACGATTCGGGTCCCGCGGTCGCGTCGATAGAAACGGTATGCTCTTGTTCCTCCCAGGCGATCCGGTCCTGATGCATGGGCATCTGCTCCGCCGGCAGGTCGGGAGCGGGTTCCAAACTTGCCGCTTCCTGCTCCAGGGTTTCACTCCACGGCTCACTTTCGATGACAAAGGTTGCGGCTTGCTGTAGCAGCTGCTCCTCATCTTGTGCCGCGTGCTTCGCCTGATCGAGAGAAGGCTCTTCCGTCTGTTCCTCCAGCTTGGCCTGCTCCTCGAGCTTGGCCGCCGGTTCGCTCGGCTGCACGGGGGCACTGGGCGTCTTATATTTGGCAATCGATTCGCCCGGCAACATGGTCCGCACGTAGGCCGGCTTGAACTCACGTTCGCGATAGGAAGCTTGGCGGCTGGGAGCGTCGCTAGCTGGGGGCTCGGGCACCGCCACCGGCGCTACTTCCTCCGCCACCGGCTCCGAGGCCAGGCTCTCGACTGCGGCTTCGGCCACAGGCTCGGCAATGGTTTCCGCTTCCGGCTCTGCCGCCGGGACCGGTTCGGGCTTAGCTTGATATTTGGCAATCGACTCGCCCGGAAGCAGAATGGTCGAGCGCGGTTGATAGCCTTCAAAAGCCACCGGCTGGCGCGGTGCGACCGGCGCCGGCAGTGGCTCCTCGGCGATTCCTTCCTTGAGGGTGGCGTTAGCCTCCGAAGCTTCCGAAACCTTGCCGTCTACCTCCTCTACCGCTTCGGCAGCCGGCGTGGAAGTTAGAGCTGCTTCGGGCTCCGTTACTGTTTGTTCCGGCGTTACCGCCGGCTCCGCCGTTACGGTAGGTTCCGGCTTGGCCTGGTATTTGGCAATGGATTCGCCGGGAAGCAAAATGGTCGTACGCGGCTGATATTCGGCAGGACTAAAACGCGATTCGCGTTCCTGCCGTGGCTCCGGCACCGCCGGCGGCGCTTCATGAGCCGGTTCCGCTTCGGCGGAAACGGCTTCCGCAACTTCGTCGGACTGCGCTTCCACCTGGACCGGCGGGGCTGGTTGCGCGTCCCGTTTCTGATACTTGGAAATCGATTCGCCCGGAAGCAGGATGGGCGTGGGTGGCACGTATTCTTCACGCTCCTCACGCACAACGGCTCGGGGCGCGGAAGCTACCGATTCAAAAGCCACCGGCTCGGAGGATTCCTCATCCTCGGAGGGACGGGCAAACTTCGAGTCGGGGAAGCCGCGGCCACGGCGGGTGCGGCGACGGCGGCGATTGCTGCGGAATCCACCTTGTTGCTCATCTTCCCGGCCTTCCTGGGGGGAAACCGTGGTGGAGAATTCCTCGCCGGATTCCTCCTCGACGGTAAACGCCGGCCCTTGAACGGCGACGGGCGTGGCCACCTGAGCTACCGGTTCGGCCTTGACTACAAAACGGGGAGCCTCTTGCGGAGGGTTATTGGTAACGAAGGTTTCCGGACGGCTTACCGCGATTTCCCCAAATTCGTTATCTTCATCGTCAGGAACTTCAAGAAAATCCGAAACATAAAGGAAGGCATCCCGTTCCAGTCCAATATCGACAAAGGCGGATTGCATACCCGGCAAAACCCGGGTCACCCGGCCTTTATAGATGGAGCCGGCCAAGCTGTATTCGTCTTCCCGTTCGAAGAATAGTTCGGCTAATTCGTCATCTTCCACCAGGGCCACTTTGGTTTCGTGGGGAGCGGAAGAAACATACATTTCTCTGATCATGCTATCTCCGGTGCCTGGACCGTGAAACGGTCGCAGGGGTTCACCGGCTACGCGGGGAGGAAGAGGGACAAGTCAACGAGCGTAATGCCACCGCCCACGCCACTACCCGGGCTAGCCCCGGATGAGCGCGCGTGCCAGTTACATTGAAACATAGTGCGCCGCCGTCCACGAAGGTGGACAGCTGAGAGAATCCGTTGGAGTAGCCTCGGAATCGTATGCACCTGCTGCGACGCGCCACACGGGGTGTGACCGCTCTCTCGCCGGGAAGCACGCGGTTGCTAACCACGTCTCCACCATCAGGCGAAGGGGCCGTTACCCGCCCCGGGGCGCCGTCCGCTCCAAAACTTGCCCGACCCCCACCATATCCGTGTGGCCGGAAATTACCCTCGCTATACGAGGGCCTTATAGATCTTGCGTGCGGCCATCCCGGCGCCTTGCACCCCTCTGGGAAACTGCAAGTCCGCAACCGGAGAGAGCCCAAACCTTTTTTGCGAGCGGTAGCTGGCCCGCGGCAGCCTATTACATTAGTTTAGTTCACGAAACGGCGCATGCGAATGTTCATAACAATGCCCAGCGCCAGAAACGTAAACAGGACCGACGAGCCGCCGTAACTCATTAGCGGCAACGGAATCCCAGTGACCGGCATAAATCCGACCACCATGCCGACGTTGATCAGGACGTGGAAGGCAAGAACCGCCACCACCCCCATGATCACAAACGCGCCCGCGCGATCAGGCGCGGTCTGCGCGTTGTGGATCAAACGCATCAGCACCATAAAGTATAACAGCAACAACCCCAACGCGCCTACCAACCCATGTTCTTCCGCCCAGGCGGCAAAAATAAAATCCGTATGCGGCACAGGAAGAAAATTTCCCTGCGTCTGCGTTCCCTTGGCAATTCCCTTGCCCGTGATGCCACCGGAACCCACTGCGATCAGCGATTGAATGACCTGATAGCCCTTTTTCTGCGGATCCACTTCCGGCGACATAAAGCTGGTAAGCCGATCCTTTTGATAAGACTTCAACCCCCACTTCCAGACCGGAACCGCCAACATCGATCCCAATAGAATCAACACCACCGCATGTTTCAGTTTCAGGCCGCCCATAAACAGGCCCATGATGGCAATGGGGACATAGGTAAGCGCGGTGCCCAGGTCAGGCTGGGCCAGTACCAGAAGCATAGGCACGCCGACCAGCGCACCGGCCTTCAGAATGTCCAGCGGTTGGCCCTCTTGCTCGTACGGTCGCGCTTCGCTGAAGTATTTGGCCATGGCCAAAATCAGAATCAGCTTGACCCACTCGGAGGGCTGAAAATGCACTCCCCCAACCCGGAGGTTGATCCAACGACGCGCTCCCAGGTATTTCTGCCCAAAAAGCCGCACCGCCACCAGCGAAAGAACCGCCAAGCCGTACATCCAGGGGACCTGCTCCAGCAAAGCCTGATAATTGAGCAAACTGATGAGCACCATCAGACCTACACCGGCGACGATCCAGTAGACCTGTTTGATATGTACGCCGACGAACTTGGTATTGATGGTGGCGCTGTAGATCTCCATGACCCCGAGCGCGCAAATGACCAATACAAAGGCCAGCAGCAGCCAATCAAAATCGCGAAATGAAACAAATCGTCTCAATGGATCGATCCAGTTGCGAATTGCGAGTTGCGAGTTGCGAGCCTGTGTCGCGCTTCAATACTATTGCTTGCCCACATCAAGGCGTGGCTTAAAAATGTCCCCTGCGGCGCTTTTTTTCTACACACCGGACGACACTCCTCCCTTGGTCTTTGGTCCGCCGCTCGCAACTCGCAACTCACAACTCGCCTCTATCTGCGTTCATCTGCGTTGATCCGCGGCTCGCTGGGTTTTGCCGCTTGCCCGGTCTTCGCCGCTCGCAACTCGCCACTCGCATCTCGCAACTGAGTAGTACTGACAGCCGGCTTGTCTTTGCTGGGGCCAACGGGTGCGCCGGGCGCGGGCGGACTGAACCGGTCCACGACAGTTTTGGGGAGATCGACCTTGGTCAGATCCGCCTTAAGCACTTGATCTTCCGACTGGCCCTGGGACAATAGTACTTGCCGCTTGCGCTGTTTTTCCACGTAGGCCTTTACCACCTGCGAAGCCATACGGGCGGCCAGATATCCGTGCTCGCCTTCTTCGATCAACACTCCGACCACGATTTCCGGATTGCGCCGGGGCGTACCGCCGACAAACCAACCGTTATCCTTGAATTTCTGTTTGCCTTCGCCGAAGCGGGCTTTGCCGGCATTACTAATGGTCTGGGCACTGCCGGTCTTGCCGGCAAAATCAATGCCCGCCAGGTGGGCGCTGGGGGCCGTGCCGATCGGGTTCACCACCTCGGACATGGCGTTGGTAATCGTCTCCCAATTATCGGGGTCCAAAGGAATGCGACTTTGCAGCGGGAATTCCTCATTCCTTTGTTTCGCGCTATCCGGCAACTGATCCTGAAACACAACATGCGGGCGATAGAGCACGCCTCCGGACATAATGCCGCTAATGGCGCGCACCAGTTGAATGGGCGTAGCCGCCACCGCTCCTTGCCCGATGCCCACCGAGATGGTTTCCCCGGCATACCATTTCTGCTTGAAATTCTTGACCTTCCACTCTTCCGAGGGCATCACCCCACTGACTTCCTGCGGCAAGTCGATATGCGTGTGCTGTCCCAGTCCGAGCAAAGTCGCCCACTTGGCGATGCGCCCGATGCCCAGTCGTTCGGCCAGGGTATAGAAGAAAACGTCGCAGGATTGATAAATGCCTTTGGAAATCTCCACTCCGCCGTGGGAACGATGTTCGGCGGTCACCCAACACTTGAAGTAACGGCCATAGAACGACGCCCCGCCACCACAGTTCACGTGCAGCGTCTGCGCGATGCCTTCCTGTAACCCCGCCGTGGCCATGATGATCTTGAAGACCGAGCCGGGAGCCAGCTGCGCCTGGATCGCCTTGTTCAATAACGGGTGCGACTCGTCGGTGATCAGGCCATTCCATTCCTTGCGCGAGATGCGCACGGCAAAGGCATTGGGATCGAAGGTGGGCCGGCTGACCATGGCCAGGATCTCGCCATTGCGCGGGTCCATGGCTACAATCGCCCCGTTCTTGCCGGCAATCGCCTGCTCGGCGGCAATCTGGAGATCCAGATCGATGGTCAACTTCAGCGCCTTGCCCGGAACCGCCGGAGTCTCTTCCAGACGTCCGACCTCCTTGCCGCGGCTGTTGACCAACGCCCGGCGGGAGCCATTCTTGCCCATCAGCAGATCGTTGTATTGCAGTTCGACGCCCGAGCGGCCGACCACGTCGCCGGCATTGTACAGCTCCCACTGTGGGCTGGTCAGCATGTCCTCGCTCACCTCGCCCACATACCCGACCAGGTGGGCCATAAAGCCGTCCCGGGGATAGAGGCGGCGATGGGACATGATGGTATCCAACTCGGGCAACTCGGTATGGTGGGATTCGATAAACGCCAGCTCATCTGGCGTGATGTCGTCTTTCAGAATGATCGGTTGGTACTGCGGAGCTTTGGCAAAATGTTTCAGCCGATCGCGCACATCTTCCGGGTCCATGTGCAGGCCCGCGCCGATGGCCTCGGCGTCCATCATCAAATTGCGTTGCTGGTCGCGCAAAAGCAGAGCGGAAAAGGAAGGATAATTATCGACAATGATGCGCCCTTCGCGGTCCAGAATACGGCCACGCGGCGCCAGCACGGGGATGTTGCGAATACGGTTCTGCTCGGCCAGCTTCTCGTAGTAATCGCTGCCCGCTACCTGCAACCGCCATAGCCCGTAGCCCAAAAGCAAAAAAACAGCCAGGACCACATACTGGACGACAGTGAGCTTGAACTGAGGAACCTTATCGTCGCGACCAAACGCCATAGAAAACAACTTTAAGCTTGCTGATCTATGTATCCAGTTTAGCAGGTCTGGCGCGTCCTCGTTTCACGTTTCACGTTTCACGTTCCCCGCCGGAAACACCTACCACGGAGACACGGAGTCACGGAGGACACGGAGATTTGAGGGAGAATTTGCCCTTATTCATTCCTCCGTGTCCTCCGTGGCTCTGTGTCTCCGTGGTGGATGTTAGGGTGGTTAACCACGGAAGCGGCGACAACGAGGAACGTGGAACGCTTCTAGGCTCTTCCCTTGGTTTTATCGAGTAGGGCAAAAAATGGAACGGCGATGATGGCATTGATAACGGCGGCGATCAGCACATGGCCCCAGCGGAGTTGCAAGGCTTCACTGGCTAAGCCGCGGGCTACAGCGGCGTAAATCACCTGATGCAGCAAGTAAAAAAAGAAGGTCATCAGGAAACGGGAACCGTGGTTTTCCACATCGAGTTTCACCCCGAGGGAAGAAGCCAGATAGCCAATGATGGTTTTGGCAATGCCATACAGGCCCAAGGGTTGATGCGTCAGGCTGTCCTGCACCAGACCGATGACCCCGCCGGTGAGCAGTCCGCTAATGGGACCGCGGCGCGCCACGGCAAAGAAGATGGTCACCAGCAGCGGCAAATCCAGGATGGTAAAAAATGGCAGATAGATGGGCACATAGGCCTGGATAAACAGCGCCCCCAGGGGCACCAGGATGGTGACCGGAAGCCCCAACCGATGGACTTGAATCTGCTCGCTGGATGTAATCGAACTCTGCACTACCGCGGGGTCTCTTTCTTCGGCACCGCGGGATGATTCCCCGTGGCCGTGGGTTTGGCGTTCGCTACGACCGAGGCTGCGTCTCCGGCGTGAGGCGCGGGCTTAGTTGCCGCCGGCGGTGGCGTGGCCGCGGGAGTCGCACCGGGCTGCCCCGCCACCGGCGTGGGCGGCTTAACCGGTACACTCGGCAGATTCCGAGCCAGAATATCGACGGCGCGCATGGGCATATCCGGCGTCAGCGCGGGCTGCTGCTCATCAATCTTGGTAATGACCAGAACTTCTTCCAGGCGATTGAGCGTGGCCGCGGGCTTGACGCGAATGCTGAGAAACGTATCCGCACCGGCATTCACCTGCACGACTCGGCCAATGGGCAGGCCCTTGGGAAAGATGCGATCGCCGCCACTGGTGATCACCGGCTCGCCGACTTCGATTTTCTCGTCCGCCATGATGTAGTGGACCACGGTCTCGCCCGACGCCGTGCCCTTCAGGATGCCCTGCAAACGCGCCTTTTCCATGAGCGCGCCCACCCCGCTGGATTGGTCATCGATCTCCAAGACCTGCGCCATAGTGGGAAATACATGAACCACTTTTCCCACAATGCCTTCCGGTACCACCACCGCCATATCCGGCTTGAGGCCGTCCTGCGATCCCTTATCGATATAGATAAGGCGGGAATTTTCCGATCCGCTGGTGCCGATCACCTGAGCGGCGATCGTCTCCGAAATCACCTGTTCTTTAAACTTGAACAACGCCTGCAGACGCTGCGCCTGTCCCGCGTCTTGCGCCAGACGCACCAGTTCTAAACGCAAGTGCAGGTTTTCCTGCTGCAAGCGATCGTTCTGGTGGCGCACATCGCGCAGATAGAGGTAATTGCGCCATCCGTTGTAGATCCAGCCCTGCCCATTCATGACGACATGTTCGGCCGGCACTACCATATCAATGCCCCAGAGGCGCGCCAAACGAACCGGACCGTGATCGGTCGGACGTTTGACCTGCACCGCCAAGCCCACCACCTGAATAAACAGGGCCAGGACGAGGACGGTCAGGTTGCGATGGCGTGAAATGATGTTCATGGGCAATGTTTAGATATTTCACCGCAGAGGGCGCGGAGGACGCGGAGGAAAACAACGGCAGGTTTCGGAGGTTGTAGAGGTTTCGGAGGTTTCGACATCAATAGGGATTCCCTTGAAACGTTGAAACCTTCGAAACCTCTGAAACCTTATCTTTCGTTTCCTCTGCGTCCTCTGCGTCCTCTGCGGTAAAAGCTGTTCTATTCGATCGAAATCTTTCGCAGCAGCTTGAAATCGCTGAGCATCTTGCCGGTGCCCAGCACCACGGAAGCCAGCGGATCGTCGGCGATGGAGACCGGCAATCCAGTTTCCTCGCGAATGCGTTTATCGAGATTCTTCAGCATGGCTCCGCCGCCGGTCAACACAATGCCCCGATCGCTGATGTCGGCGGACAATTCCGGCGGAGTGCGTTCCAAGGCGACGCGGATGGCATTCATAATGGTGCTGACACATTCGGTCAACGATTCGCGAATTTCGCTGTCGTCGATGGTAATGGTCTTAGGCACACCCTCGATCAGGTTGCGGCCTTTCACTTCCATGGTCAGCGGCTTATCGAGCGGATAGGCGGAGCCAATTTCAATCTTGATGGCTTCGGCGGTACGTTCGCCCACCAGCAGGTTATATTTCCGCTTCAGATAATTCATGATGGCTTCGTCCATCTGGTTGCCGGCCATACGCACGGAACGGGAATAGACGATACCGCTCAGGGAGATCACGGCAATATCGGTGGTACCGCCGCCTATATCGACAATCATGTTGCCGCTGGGCTCGGTAATGGGCAAGCCGGCGCCGATGGCGGCCACCATGGCCTGCTCCACCAGATGCACTTCGCTGGCCTTGGCGCGATAGGCCGAATCCATGACCGCGCGTTTTTCCACCTGGGTAATTTCCGAAGGCACGCCGATCACAATGCGCGGATGCACCAGCATCTTGCGGTTATGCGCCTTCTGAATGAAATAATTCAGCATCTTCTCCGTCACCTTGAAGTCGGCGATCACACCGTCCTTCATCGGCTTGATGGCGACGATGTTGCCCGGAGTGCGGCCCAGCATTTCCTTGGCCTCTTTGCCCACGGCTTCCACTTCCCCGGTATTCTTATTGATGGCCACAATGGAGGGTTCGTTGACAACGATGCCCTTTCCCTTGGCGAATACCAGGGTGTTGGCCGTACCGAGGTCAATGGCTAGATCGCTGCTGAAAACGCTGAATAACGATCGCAGATTGGCGAAACGAGACGCGCTATGAAAACCGTTGGACGACATAACTCCGCTTTCCTATATCCCTCGCCCGGAAGGTCGGCCTAGACCGGCGCTTCCTGAGCTTACCCCTGTCCAGATTTGCAAACCGAGAATGGACGAAATTCAACTAATTCGATTGTATTCCAACTTCGAATTTCGCGCAGGAGCTCAGGCAGTCGTTGGTCGCTGGCCGAATGGCCACACAAAAGCAGCCTTCGGCCGTCGGCTGTCGGCTCTCGGCCAACAGCCAGCAGCGGGGAACCGAGGGCCGAGAGCCGATGGCCGACGGCGCTTGTGGCTGCTGGCCGAAAGCCGAGGGCCGAGAGCCGATGGCCGACGGCGCTTGTGGCTGCTGGCCGAAAGCCGAGGGCCGAGAGCCGATGGCCGACGGCGCTTGTGGCTGCTGGCCGAAAGCCGAGGGCCGAGAGCCGACGGCGCCTCACTCTATTACTACTTTTCGTTGTTGGGTCTTCACTCCGCCCTTGGCGTTCTGTGCGGTAACTGTAATCACGCTTTCTCCATTAGGCAGGGGAGCGGTGAAAAAGCTGAATTGGCCGTCGGGACGGATCAGGGGCACTTCCCTTCCATTCACCATCACCCGCGCCGCGGGATCGGTCTTGCCCTTCACTTCGATTACATGGCCGTGCTGAATAAAGGGCTCCAACTCCAGCGGTAACGAAGCCGGATCGGGAGCCCGCACCAAAAGGGTGAATTGGTTGCGCTCGCTTTCCTCCGACTCATGTCCGTTCAGGTCCTGAGCGGTGACCACCCAATAATAGGAGGCTTCTCCCAGCGGCACGTCCAACTCGGTCCCCTGCACCACGCGATCAAAAACCATCGACGAAAAATACGGATTGCGGGAGACCCGCACGCGATAAAGCCCGCTATTGCCGCTCGGCGTCCAGGAAAAATGAGCCGCTTTGCCGGCCGAGGGCACATACACCACCATCATATTGCCCGGCATAATCAAGGTGGGCGGGCCGGTTTCCTTCTTGCGGACCATTTGCGGGGCCGAGGCCCGGAAGCTGACTTTCTCGTAATCGGAGAGCACGATGGTCTCGTTGTTGCGGGTTACGCGGCCACTGCCTTTTTTTAACAAAATTTCATGGGAGTCGTCCCGGGGATCGTTGTGCACCATCGCCGAGCTTTCGGGCGCCAGGGCCGCGGTAGCGCCGGCCACGATCACCTGGGAACTGGAACCTTGGGAATAGGTCGAGGTATTCAGATCGACGGTACCGGTGGTCACCTGTACGGCCACTTGCGTCTGCTGCTGCTCGTTGGCCGAGTTCTCCTCGATCACGATCAGGGAGTCGGGTTTGATGGTGTAGTTCGTGCCGTCGGGAAAGAAGACCTTCGCCATGCCTTCCGAACTGGTCTGAACTACGTCCCCCTTCTCTAAGGGCAATCCAAAATCGGCCGGCGCCCAAGTATTGCTGCTCGATTTTTTGACGCGTACCGTGCCGTCCAGGGCGGTGAAGTGGGCTTGTTGCGGACCGATGGGCGGCACCGATTTCCGTGCGGGATTAATGCCCCACTTGACCAACAACTTTTCCGCATAGACCGGAACCATCGAGTTGGGAAAGAAATAATAGAGTGCCGCGCCCACCGCCAGAAAGCTCAGCAGCAGCACAATGATCAAGCTGCGATAGCTGATCATCATCCACGAGATGTGGAATTTCGTGTAACGTCTTGTCAACACGCGGTTAACGTCCCGGAAATATCGAGAGTGAGACTATCATAGCCGGAGAAGCGGCGAAAATAGAAAGAAGGTAGTAATTTAGAAACAATCCGGGCCCCAGGAGGAGATTGACGATGGCTACCGATGCAATGCCCCAGACATCAACAACGACAATCTACAAGAACCTGATCGACGGCGATTGGGTTGCGGCGCGCTCCGGCGAGACATTCGCCAATATCAATCCCGCCGACACCCGGGAGGTGGTTGGCATCTTCCAGAAATCGGGCGCCGACGACGTAAATCAGGCGATCGAAGCGGCGCGTCAGGCCTTCAAGAAATGGCGACTGGTCCCCGCTCCCCGGCGCGCGGAGCTGCTGTACACCGCTTCGCAGATTCTGGTGGGACACAAAGAAGCCTTTGCCCGCGACATGACCCGGGAAATGGGCAAGATCCTGAAAGAGACCCGCGGCGACGTGCAGGAGGCCATCGACACCGGCTTCTACATGGCGGGAGAAGGCCGGCGGATGTTCGGGCCCACCACGCCCAGTGAGTTACCGGATAAGTTCGCCATGGCGGTCCGCCAACCTCTGGGCGTCTGCGCCATGATTACGCCTTGGAACTTCCCTATGGCGATTCCATCCTGGAAGCTGTTCCCCGCCTTGGTGGCCGGCAACTGCTGCATTATCAAACCGGCCCAAGACACGCCGCTTTCCACCTTCAACTTTGTGCAAGCTCTGATGGACGCGGGACTACCGCCGGGAGTGGTGAATATCGTCACCGGCTTTGGCTCGACGATTGGCAAACCGCTGTTGGAACACCCGGAGGTGCGAGCCGTGTCCCTTACCGGCTCGACCGCCGTAGGTCGCATCGTTGGAGAGACTTGCGCCAAAAGCTTCAAGCATTGCTCGCTGGAATTGGGCGGCAAAAATCCCATGATCGTGCTGGATGACGCCAATCTCGACTTGGCCGTCGAAGGGGCGCTTTGGGGCGCCTTCGGCACCACCGGCCAACGCTGCACCGCCACCAGCCGCATCCTCCTGCAAAAGGGCATCTATGCGGAGTTCACGAAGAGGCTGGTCGAACGGGCCAAGCAGTTGAAGGTCGGCAATGGCTTGGATGAGACGGTCGACATGGGACCGGCCATCAACCAGGCACAACTGGAAACCGATTTGCAGTACATCGAGATCGGAAAAAAGGAAGGCGCCCGCCTGCTTTGTGGCGGCCACCGTCTGGAGCAGGGCGATTACCGGCATGGCTGGTTTATCGAGCCCACGGTATTTGGAGATGTCCAGCGCAAGATGCGTATCGCCCAGGAGGAGATCTTCGGACCGGTAATCTCGCTGCTTCCGGTGGATAGCATGGAGGAGGCTATCGACATCGCCAACGAGGTAGTATATGGCTTATCCTCAGCCATTTACACACATGACGTAAACAAGGCCTTTCAGGCGATCCGCGATCTGCACGCCGGTATCACCTACGTCAACGCGCCGACCATTGGTGCGGAAGTTCACTTGCCTTTTGGCGGCGTAAAGGCCACCGGCAATGGCCATCGGGAAGGCGGCATTGGCGCCATCGATTTCTATACCGAATGGAAGTCGATTTACGTCGATTATTCCGACAAGTTACAGAAGGCCCAGATTGATCGGGAGGATGAACAAACGTTGTCTCCGCATTTGTAATGTTGGCGATTATAATTTTGCGTTTCCACGCGGGGCGGGTGCGTAGTATGGTGGGTTGGTGATGATTGTGGCGCAGTGCATCAACGGCCGAAGTTACAGTATGGGGCGGCAATGCCGCATAACTGTCACCCGAGCCGGTTACAGAGAGTAGTGAGTAGTAGCTAAAGGGCCTTCATCCTCTACCTCCTGAAACGACCCGCGGTGACCGCCACCGCGGGTCGTTTATTTTTGGGGAACGAGGCAGGGCCAAAATTAGTGTCGTGATTTGTAAAGACTGATTGGGAAAAATTTACGCGTAGAGGAAGATCCAGAGCACCACTTCTTTCTTTCTGCCGCGTCTAATGGGAGGCGAGGCTACGGCGACGAGGGGCCCAGAAACCTCCGGGAGACATACCAGATGAAATGGACGACAGGGTTTGATCGGAATTGCAGCTTTGGCATAGGGGAATCCATGCGCGTATATCGTAACGACGGATCCAACCGGGCCTACGAAGCCACCTGCACCCATTTGGAACCAGGAGGAATAGCCTTGCGCACCGAAGCCGTCTTCGCGGTAGGGGAAGTCGTCGAGTTTTCCTTTACCAGCCCCGAGCGAAAAGAATCCGAGCAGAAAAAAATGGACCGGCATCCGGCACGGGTGATCTATCGCACCTCCGATCGGTACGGTCTGGGGCTGTTGACCAAAGGAGTGAAGAACCGCAAGCCGGTTTCAGCGATGAACGAACAGGACTGTCGTCTACAGACGGCCCGCCAACTCCTGGCCGAACTGAAGGCGAGCTACAACTCCCTGCCCCCAGCCCATCAGGAAGCAGTGCGGGAAGCTATCCTGGAAGAGACGGTAGATCCAGAGGTCGCGGCGTAGTTCAAGACATATTCACCACAGAGGACACAGAGGGCACAGAGGAAAACAAGACAAAGCAAAACCAAACAAAATCAGCCGCAGATCGACGCTGATGAACGCAGATGAGATGCACCATTTCCCTACGAATTTTCACCTGTGATCTGATCCGCGTTTCTCTGCGTTAATCTGCGGCCGCTTTTTCCGTGGTTTTCCTCTGTGCCCTCTGTGTCCTCCGTGGTGAATTCCGCTGACTTCCGCTAAGGGATCAATTCGAACTTGCGCAAGTTCTCCAGCAGTTGAGTCTTGTCGATGGGCTTGAACAGATAGGCGTCGCACAAGGAGCGGAAAGCGGTCATGACGTTCTTGGTGTCCTGCAGGGCGGTGGTCATGAATATTTTCACCGCTTGATTCGAGGGGACGTCGGCGTTCTCTTCCAGATCGCGAATCTGCTGCAGAGCTTCCTGGCCGTCCATTTCGGGCATCATGATATCCATACAGATGAGGTCGAAGGGTTTGGCCTCTTCCCGTGCGAGGCGGAAGGCTTCCACCGCCTCCTTGCCATTGACGGCAACGAAGCACTCACCATAGCCGGCAAGGAATCTTTGCAGGATGAAGCGGCTGCTCATATCGTCTTCCACAATCAAGGTCTTCATATTTATTCTTTCCTTTATCCTTGTTCGGCCCCTTGCCATCCGGTCCAGCCGGAGGTGAGCAAAGCAGCTTTGAATTCTTCGAATTCCACTTCCAGTTGCGGCAGCAGCTGGACACTCCGTTGCAGATCGTTGGCCGAGCTCGCCTGTTGCATTTCCGAGGCCCGCTGATGCAGCACGGCGGCGGATACGTTGGCGGCGGCGCCTTTGAGCGCATGGGCATGGAAGCGTACCGCCGGCAAATCTCCGCACTCCACCGTGACGCGCAAATGGCCCAACCGGTCGGGGATATCCCGCACGCAGTGCTGGATCAGTTCGCCGGCTAAGTCCCGATCGCCCATGAGCCGGCGCAGCAGGCTGGCTTCGTCAAAGACGGGCTTGGCCGTAGTGGGCTCCGGGGTGGGGTTCGAGCCACGGTTCAAGGAACTCGTCCAGATCGCCAGTGTCTCACTGAGCTTGTTCATACTAATGGGCTTGGCCAGGTAATCGCTCATCCCGGCCTGCAAACAGTTTTCGCGGTCCCCCGGCAAGGCATCGGCCGTAAGCGCAACGATGGGAATCTCCGGATCCCGCGCGCCGGTCTCAGGCCGGCGAATCAGGCGAGTGGCTTCGTAACCATCCATGCCGGGCATCTCGCAGTCCATGAGAACGGCGGCATAGTCGCCAACCCGCAAGGCTTGAATGGCCTCGGCGCCGTTGGCCACCGTGCCGGAATCATAGCCCAACTTATTGAGGATGGCCACGGCAATTCTCTGGCCCGCGGGATTGTCCTCGGCTACCAAAATCCGGGGACGCTCCCCCCGGCCATTCACCGCGGATATTTCCACCTTAGTGGCGGGCGCGGCAGACAGGGCCAACCGTCCCACGTCTAAAGACTCTATCAACACCACTGTAAACCAGAAGGTTGAACCTTTACCTGGTTCGCTTTCGACCCCGATCTGCCCGCCCATCAGTTCCAGAAGCTGCCGGGAAATGGCTAACCCCAAACCGGTACCGCCGTATTTGCGGGTGGTCGAGCCATCGGCCTGAACAAAGGGGGAAAAAATAATGTCGCGGTGCGCCGGCTGAATTCCGATGCCGGTGTCGGTTATGGCGAATCGAAGAGTTACCTTGCTTCCCTGCGTACTTTGCACCACCGCCCGGATGGTAATTTCCCCCTGAGGGGTAAATTTCACGGCGTTGCCCGCCAAATTCAGCAGGACCTGGCGAAGCCGCCCGGAATCGCCGCGCAGCAACCGCGGCACCTCCGGAGAGATCTCGCAAGTCAGGCTCAGCCCTTTATTTCGGGCTTCCATATCGATCACGTCCGTCACTTCCCGCAAAGTATTCCGGAGCTCAAAATCGGCTTGGTCCAGAGCTACGCGACGGGCTTCGATTTTGGAAAAATCGAGAATTTCATTAATGACCTCCAGCATGCGATCGCCACTGAGACGAGCAATCTCCAGGTAGCTCTGCTGTTCGGAGTCTAGTTTCGTTTGCAGGAGCAGTTCCGCGGCGCCCATGATGCCATTCATGGGAGTACGAATCTCGTGGCTCATGTTGGCCAGGAATTGCCCCTTGGCCCGATTCGCGGCTTCCGCGGCATCCTTGGCATTCAGTAATTCCGCTTCGATCCGCTTCTGGTCGGTGATGTCTTTACTGATGCCGATAAAGCGGACGGCACGGCGTTGGTCGCCTTCCCCAGCAAAGTAGGCCCGCCCAAATCCCTCCAGCCAATGGACCGATCCATCCGGCCAGACCACCCGAAATTCAACGTGGTAAGCGCCGCCATCCTTGCCGGCAAGAGCCGCGTCCAGTGCGCTCTGAACGGTAGGGCAATCCTCGGGATGAACGCACTGCAAGCCTTCGGTGAGGTCCAGCCGGACGCCGGGCGTAATCCCGCACATGCGGTATCGGCGCGGGTCCCAATACACTTCGCCCGTATCCAGGCAATAGTCCCAAGAGCCCAGTTCGGCGGCTTCCAGAGCCAGGCCGCGATGCTCGGAGATCTCCCGCAAAGCTTGCTCGGTCTGTTTGCGCTCGGTGATGTCCTGCACCGTCCCGCGAAGCTGCACGAGATTGCCATCGGCATCGCATTGGGACGTGCCGCGAGCCACTACCCAGCGATGGGCGCCGTCCGGGCGTACCATTTCCAGGTCCAGGTCATAGGGGATACGATCCTTCAGGGCCTTTCTAACGGCAACTTTCAAGCGCTCCCGGCTCTCGGGAGTATGCAAATCACAGAACTCTTCATAGCTGGGCACCGGCAGAGAAGGATCGCGGCCGGCGATCTGATAGAGTTCGTCCGACCAGGTAGTCGCGGCGGTTTGCCGGCTGGGTATCCAGGTCCAACTCCCAATCTGGGCGGAACGTTGGGCCTCACGCAGCTCTTCCGTCCGCTGCCGCACCCGCTGTTCGAGTTCGCGATTCAGCTTCTCCAACTGCAGCAGGAGTTCGCGGCGCTCGCGCAGAACGGTGCCATAACCGATCGCCTGCCGCAGGGCATTGCACACCTCGTGTTCCTTGAACGGCTTAGGCAGAAAAAAATGGATATGCCCTTTATTGACCGCCTCGATGACAATGTCGGCTTCGGCGTAACCGCTCATCATGATGCGCACGGCCTCCGGTTGCAATTCGGCGGCCTGGCCCAGAACCTCCACCCCGGACATTCCCGGCATGCGGAAATCACTGACGACGATATCGTAGGACTGTTGTTTCAGGAGCGCAATCGCGTCGATGCCGGCGGCGACAGACTGAATCGAGTACTGATCGCCGCACATGCCCTTGAGGAGTTCGCACACGGGGATCTGATCGTCGACGACCAGAATCATCGGGCGAGAAGGGTTCGAAAAATTCGCATTGAGAGCGCCAACTGGGTTTGGCTCACTCATCAAAACTCCTAGGCCCCGTTGTACTTTTCTGAGGCTACTGCTTTAGATCGACGGCGGTAGTGCGAAGCATAAATGAAATATTTCTAACCGTTTGCGCACAGAAATGCGTGCCTCGAAAATAAGCGCCGGCCGGAGAGAAGCCGGCGCCACATCAGTGCGCTGAATTTAACATGCGGGAATCGGTCTGGTCATCCTATTGGGAAGCGCCGGACTGGGCCCGAATTTCAGAGAACGGGACATTCAGGATGGGGTACTTGCGCCATTCCCTATAGTCAAAGTGCCACCATTCGGTGGGATAGACCGTGAAGCCTTCGCCCTCCATGGTCTTGCGCAAGAACTCGCGATGCGCACGTTCATCCGCGGTCCCCCCCGGGTAACCGGGCTGCGCTCGCTCCGAGAAGTCGTCATAGGTGCTGGGCATGGAAACCGGTTGGCCGGTTTTCAGGTCATAGATTGTCAGATCCACGGCGCAACCTCGATTGTGGCGGGAGCCCTCCGCGGGATCGGCCAGATACGGATGTTCCTGGGGACGGGTGGCATCCCAGAAAATCCTGGTGATATACCAGGGACGGTATCCATCAAAGATCAGCAAACCATAGCCCTGGGCGTGCAGTCTGCGGTTGATGCGCACCACGGCTTCGGCCGCCGGACGCTCAAGAAAGGCTCGCGCCTCGCCGTATACGGGAACGCCAAGGAAGTTGTTCGCGGAGGCGTAATGAATATCCAGTTTGATCGAAGGATCAAGCTTGATCAGTTCCACCAAATCCGGTTTGAGAAAATCGCCGTGTTCAACCGGTGGTTGCGCCTTCAAGGCCTCGGCCCGCAACTCCACCACCGGACGCAACGGTTGAACTTTGAAAGTCTGCGGCACTTGCTGCGCCAGCACCACCGCCGAAGCTAACCCGAGAAGACAAACAATCCTTCGCCACATGGTTGGTAAAGAATACAACAGAGAACGTTTCCCGTCTCCCGTCCCCCGTCCCCCGCCCGACGTTCCATGTTTCACGTTCCACGCCCCTCGTTACAACGTCCGCGTTCCGCTTTCCTCGTTCCCGGCCCGCTGCTGAGACCCGTTCCTCGTTCTTCGTCCCGCGGTTACCCGTCCCGCGCCTGTCGCCCGGCCGAACGTGCCGTTCCGGCGGTGGACGGGGGACGGGAGACGCTCCCTGCGCCTAAATGGCCGCCCTCTTGGGACAAGTTGTCCCAGGCCAGGGGCGGACAATAATCATATGCTTTGTAATCAGTAGCTTAGGGGCGGTCGATTGCGGCATGAGGCGTGCACTAGTCAGGGAGTAACTCGGCTATAGGGAGGGGTCGAGAAATGGAGCACGAGCTTAAGCATGAAGCTACCGCGTTCCTTGTTATGGTCCTGCTGTTGGAATTTGCTGTCGCGTGTTATGCCTCAGCGATGTGGGGTCATTAATGAAATTTTGAACCGCCAAGACTACGGAGGGCCCTTGAAGCAAAGGCAATACCAATTTCGGCGAAACACCTGCATCGTCCTTATTTTCTTGATGTTGGTCGTCCCGGCTCTGTTCGGAAGCCCTCAGGCGCCGGGCCAAAGCAAAATGGCAGGCGGTGAAGTGTCGGATATTCCGAGCACGGATGTTGGCGTCATCCTGGCACTAGCGCCCGCCGCCATGCCGGTGCAAATTCACAGAATGCTGCTGCCGGGTGACGATCCGGCACTAACGCTCGATATCGTAAGCAACCGTCCGCTGGTCGTTCCCGCTGAAACCCGGCTGCCCCGGAGTACGCCGGAGGGAAATGTAAACGAGGTCACCTATCGGTGGGATAGCAGCCTTTGGGGACGGCTGGATTGCTTGCGGCAGCAGCGCATTCGTCAACGGCTGTTCGGCACCCGCGCCCAACGATGTTCCTTGGGATGACCCTTGGCTACGGACCCGCGGCACGTAGCTAAAGAACGGCGGCGAAATGTCCGATGATCTTTATGTGAGAGCTCGCCTATTCTTCGGCATATGGCTACTGTTGTGTCTGGCTCCGCTGGCGATCGCACTGGATCCCAGCAGCCCGATGGCGCAGTATGGACGCCGGTCATGGACGCGTTCCGACGGGCTGCCGCACAATACGGTGCAATCGCTGCTCCAGACGCGGGACGGGTATCTCTGGATCGGAACCCGTAATGGACTCACGCGCTTTGATGGCGTGCAGTTCGAACTGATGCGTGCGCTCAATGTCCGCTCGCTCTTCGAAAGCCGCGACGGACGCATCTGGATCGGCACCAATGGGGCCGGTCTTTACACCTATCAAAGCGGTATCTTCTCGCAACAGTCCTGGGCAGGGTTGGTTCCCACCACCACCCAGTTTGTCGATGTGCGCTCGATCTACGAGGACCATGAAGGCGCCATGTGGATCGGCACCGAGAAGGCGCTGTTCCGCCACGCGAATGGCGCCAATCATCTGATCTATTCCGGAGACGTGCGGGCAATTGCCGAGGATTCCCAGCACCGGGTATGGATTGGCACCAACGGAGCCGGCCTGCTGTGCTGGCAAAACGGAAAACTCCTTCCGGAACACGAAAAGCAGGCAAGCAATTACATTAGCGCGCTTCTGCCCAATGGGGACGACCTGTGGATCGGCTCCTTGGACGGCCTCCACTTGCTGCGGGATGGAAAGTTCAGCGTCTTCACGCGAAAAGAGGGACTCGGGGAAGAAGCCATCAGTGCGCTGCATAAGGACGCGCATGGTTATCTTTGGGTGGGAACCTCGCATGCCGGTTTGCGCCGCATCCAGCCCGAGGGCCAAGTAGCGGCTTTTCGTTTTGCCAACGGATTCTTCTCCGACGACATCATGTCTCTGCTGGAAGATCGGGAAGGAAACTTGTGGATCGGAACGCAAGAAGCGGGATTAGCGCAACTGCGCAGCGTTCCGTTCGAAACCATCTCTCTTCCCGAGGGACTCTCGGCCGCCTTTGTCCGGGCCATCGTTCAAGACCACGATGGAGACTTCTGGCTTGCCACCCAGGAGGGCGGACTGAACCGCCTGCACAAGAACAAGATTACGGTCTACAACACCAACCAAGGTCTATCCAGCGACAAGGCTCGTGCCCTATATGTGGACCGGGACAACTCCTTGTGGGTGGGGACAGAAGGCAAGGGACTCAATCATCTACTCCGGAACGGCAAGGTCATCGTATTCACCACCGCCCAGGGACTCGCCAACAATGTTGTGCGCACAATATGGCGGGACGATGCGGGCGTTCTTTGGATCGGAACCGATGGCGGAGTCAGTCAGTATCGAGACGGGAAATTCACCAATCTGGATATGCGGCAGGGTCTGCCCGGAAATCGAGTGCTGCAGATTGTGCCGGCACGCGCGGGCGGGGTTTGGATTCTCAGTGACGCCGGTCTTTGTCGCTTTGCCGAAGGCAAAATCTACCCGGTCCGGCACCCTGGACTGCCCTCCAACCCGCTCCGTTACATTTACGAAGATCGGCAAGGCATCCTGTGGATTGGCAGCCGCGGCGCCGGCCTGATTCGGTTGGAAAACGGAAAAGTCACCACTTACGCCAAAGCCCAAGGCATGACCGGAGAGGTGTACTCGATCGCCGAGGACGATCAGCAAAACTTCTGGCTGGGCACCCATCAGGGCATTCTGCGCGTGCGCCGCAAGGATCTGGACGAGGTAGGCGAGGGGCGTGCGCGAACGTTGAACATAATTGCCTACGGCCTATCCGACGGAATGCGGAGCGATCAGTGCAGCATGCTCGTCCAGCCAAGTCTCACCAAGGCCGCCGACGGGCGGTTGTGGTTCGCCACCGAGGATGGCGTGGCGATCATCAACCCACGGCAGTCCTTGCCCGATCACACGGTCCAAGCCATCATGGGCCAACTTCTGGTGGATAAGAAGCCGGTGGAGTTGCGCTCCTCGGAGGTGCTGCTGCCACCCGGACGCGGCGAATTGGAATTCCATTACACCGCGATTGCTTTTGCCTCGCCGGGCACGGTCCGCTTTAAGTACAAACTGGATGGCTTCGATGCGGATTGGATTGATGCCGATACCCGACGGGTGGCGTTCTACACGAATATTCCGCCCGGCAGGTACCAATTCCGGGTAGCGGTCCAGAATACGAATCCGGCGCTGAATCAAGCGGGAAACAAAGATGGGGTGGGGGTGGCGTTGCGCCTGCAGCCGCACTTCTACCAATCCCTCTGGTTTTGGCTGGCCGACGCGGTTTTCGTTTTGGGCATGGTCTGGGCCGCGCATCTTTTCCGCCTGCGTCAATTGCAAGTGCAAGAGCGCGAGTTGACCGCGCTGGTCAATAAGCGCACCGCCGAACTCCAGCGGGAGATCGCGGACCACAAACGGGCGGAACAGGACCTGTTGACCGCCAAGCAGGCAGCCGAACAAGCCAATCGCGCCAAAAGCGAATTCTTAGCCAACATGAGTCACGAAATCCGAACTCCCATGAACGGAATTCTGGGCATGACGGAGCTGCTGGCCCTCTCCGCCAACCTGAATCCCGAAGAGCGCGAGTTTCTGGCCATGGTGAAATCTTCGGCCGACTCGCTGCTGGTAATCCTGAATGACATTCTCGATTATTCCAAGATCGAAGCCGGCAAGATCGTTCTGGACCCGGTCCGGCTGGAGATTGCCGAGTTCTTAGCCGACGTTGTCAAGAGTATGGCTCTGCCGGCTCATCAGAAAGGGCTGGAGTTGGTATTGGAAGTAGACCACGAGGTGCCCTTGGCCGTAATGGGCGATCCCGTGCGCCTGCGTCAGGTGATTCTGAACCTGATCGGCAACGCCATCAAGTTCACGCCCCAGGGCGAAATCCTCGTGCATGCCGGGATTCAAGAAGCGGACGAAACTTCCGTGATGATGCACTTCTTCGTCCGCGACACAGGAATCGGGATTCCCTCGGATAAGCTGGAAACCATCTTCCAGGCCTTTGAACAAGCCGACTCCTCCACTACGCGCCATTACGGCGGCACGGGATTAGGCCTGGCCATTTCATCGCGCATGGCACAGTTGATGGGTGGAAGTATGTGGGTGGAGAGCCAGGCCGGAGCGGGATCAGGCTTCCACTTCACTACGCGCTTCTCGCCCCTTGGCCGTACGGAGGATACCGCCCAACCCGCTCCGCTCCAGGAGTTGCAGGGAGTGCCGGTATTAATTGTCGACGACAACTCGACCAGCCGCCATGTCTCGGAGGACATGCTCCGGCAATGGGGAATGCAGGCGGGTACGGCGAACAGTGGACCATCCGCTTTGATCGAGTGGGAAGCGGCGGCCTCCGCCGGTCGCCCCTATCGGCTGCTGCTGGCCGACGATCAGATGCCGGGAATGGATGGCTTCCAGTTGATCGAACAGATGCGCAAGAGTTCGGCGCCTCCCGGAGCTGTAGTGATGGTGTTGAGTTCTCCCGATCGCACGGGCGCGGTCCGGCGATGCCACGAGTTTGGAATCCGACGCTACCTGGTAAAACCTCTGAAACGAGCCGAACTCTTGGCCGAGATCCGCGGGGAATTGAGCACCAACCTGGGCAAGGATCTGGCCTCCCGGGGTGACGCCGCGGACACCGCCGAGATCACCGGCCCCAGTCGGCCGCTACGCATCTTGCTGGCGGAAGACAATGCGGTCAATCAGAAGCTATCGCTGGCGGTCCTGGGGAACCTCGGACATCAAACGACACTGGCACGGAATGGCACGGAAGCTGTGGCCCAGTGGAAGCAAGAAATCTTTGACCTGATCTTCATGGACGTGCAGATGCCGGAGATGGATGGCTTGGAAGCCACTCAATTCATCCGTGGCCAAGAGCGCGCAACGGGAACGCATATCCCCATCATCGCGCTTACCGCCCATGCCATGAGCGGCGATCGGGAACAATGCTTGAATGCCGGCATGGACGACTACATTTCCAAACCCGTCGGGAGCAAGGCCATGGCCGATGCCATCGCCCGCCATGTAACCGCCAGCCACGTGCTATTCCGCAAAACCTTCCTTTCCCCGAACGCGCCACGGCATAGCTGAGGGAACAGTAGCTGGTAGTTAGTAGCTAGGAGTTTGGGGCCCAGGATCAACCCATACCATTTGGCAAAGCTACCCGGCGGTAGCGCTGGTCGCGCAAGCAGGCCCGGCGGGCTCTGCGTGCGGCCAAGCAAAACTACCCGAAGGCGTGAGCTGGTTTGACCATACACGTACGTTTGGGATTGCTAGGATAAGACACTCAGAGAGCGAAAATATCGCCTGTGATTCGCTGACACCAAGAAACAATGGAGAGCAAAGCATGCTAAACAAATTGATGATCGCGGCCTTCGGTGTAGTCATTGCCTTCGGCGTGGGGTCGCCGCCCAAAGCAGTGGCCCAGGTGCGCGTCGGAATCCAAGTCGGAGTTCCCGTAGTCATGTACCAAAATGGCTACCATGAAGGCTACTACTACGACAATGGCTATCGCTATCAAAGAGACGCTCGCGGTTACAGACACTATGACCACGCCTACGGTGGGCACAGCGACTGGAAACACGATCGCGCCCATCGGGACGGGAACCATCATGACGAGCATCACCCGGATGGCGACCATCGCGACTGGAAAAAATAACGGAGAGTAAAGCCACAATGAAAACATCGCGCCTGGGGCGCGATGTTTTCATTGTGGCAACCGCCTGAGCTATTGCACCGCGTAATCGCGATGGGATGGATGGCGTGGCGGCGGGCGAACGCCCGCGCGCAAGGAGGATCTTCTCCCGGCCGGGGACGGGTGACCGCTGTCAGCGTGCGTATCCTTTTCGGTTAATTGGAAGCGGCCAACCAGTTGTTGAAGATCGGTTGCCAGCGCGGACAGATCCTGGCAGGCTTTCGCGGATTGCTGTTCCCCGGCGGCCGACTCCTGCGCAATCTTCGCGATCTGCTCCACATTGGCATTGATCTGTTCCGCGGTGCTGGTTTGCTGAGTAGCGGCGGTAGCGATCTGCGAGATCATGTCGCCGACCTGTTGCGCCGCCGTAATGATTTCCTCCAGCGAGTGACCCGCCTTGGCCGTAGTCGCGACTCCGGCTTCGACCTGCTTGGTCCCCGCCTGCATCTGCTCGACGGCGGTGCCGGTGTCCTTCTGAACCTTTTCGATCACTTGGGCGATCTCTTTTGTCGCGTGGGTAGTGCGTTCGGCAAGCTTACGAACTTCATCGGCCACCACGGCAAAGCCACGTCCCTGCTCCCCGGCGCGGGCCGCTTCGATCGCCGCGTTGAGCGCCAGGAGATTCGTCTGATCCGCGATCTCCTCGATTACGGCGATAATCTTACCGATCTGGCCGGAGTTCCGGCCCAGTTCCTCGATCTTGCCGGCGGTGGCCGTGACGGTGTCGGCGATGGAACGCATGTTCACCAGCGCCTCATTGACCACCTTTCCGCCCTGCCGGGCGGTCTCCGCGGCCTTGTGGGCATTGGCCGCGGCTATACTGGAATTGCTGGAAACCTCTACCACAGTGCTGGACATTTCCTGCATGGCGGTTGCCACTTGAGTGACCTGATCGCTCTGGGCATGGGAACCTTCGGCGCTCTGCGTTGCCGCCAGGGCGATGTTTTCACTCGCCCGGGCCAGTTGCTCGGAGGTGCGCGCCACGGCCAGCAGCGCTTCCCGAAAGGTTCCGATCAAGCGGTCAAAGGCCTTGGCCAACGCCCCGATCTCATCGTCCCGATTTTCCACCAGGGATGTATTGAGGTCGGCCCGCTCCATTCGCGCCACTAATCCTCGAATGGGCGTTAAGACCAGCCGAACCAAGACTGCATACAAAGCAACCACGACCAGCAGCGACATGACAACGGTACAACCCAGAACGAGCAGATAGATCCGATGGATTCTGCCGCTAATGTCCGCCTCGGGATAGGCGGCCAGCAGCGTATATCCCCATTTATCAAAGGGCTTGGAAATCACCGTCCAGCCGGCCCCGCTGTTGGCTTCCAAACGATGATGGATGTCCTCTTCCTTGACTTGATCGGACTTGAACATCACTTTTCCGTCGGCCTGGAGCAGAGCGATGTATCCGCTATCCAATATCCTGGTTTGCCGGATATGCTCGCCCAGGCCCGCAACTGTAGCCAAGGGACAACCGACATACCAAATGCCCACCACTTGGCCGGAGACATCCTTCATGGGTTCGTACGCCGCCATGTAAGGCGTCCCCAGAATTTTGACCACCCCATAGAAGGGGCGGCCTGCCCGGATGGCCGCAAACGCGTGTCCCTGGGGATCAAGCACGGTACCGATGGCGCGTGAGCCATCGGATTTCAGAACGTTGGTGGACACCCGGATAAAACTGTCCCCCTGTTTGACAAAGAGCGTGGCCGTCTCTCCGGTAAGGCCTTTTATGCGGTCCACCAGATCGAAATTGCCCACCTGTGATTGATTGCCCAGGCGTAACTCGGGAACTGCCGCTCCGGCGACGGATGCCGTTCCCTGCACCGAAACCGCCCCTAACTGCTGCCCTTGGGCGATCAATACCCGCATGGCCGAGCGAACGTTTTCGGAACTGAGTTGATCAATCGTACCCAAGCTCTCGAGCAGGCGGTCGGTCTGTTCCACCACCTCGCTGTTGGCTCGCGCTCGTACCTCGGCCTCCAGAACACGCGCCATGATCCATCCAAATGCCGACATCACACAAATCACAATGAGTACGGTTGGAGCCATGAATCTGGTAATCAATTTCGACTTCATAATCGTCCTTAAGACTACATCGGGAAAGCAACGTATTCACGTTAGCCCTTCGACGTGATCCGGCTAGCCGCTAACCGCCTTCTGTTCACAGATTTGCAAATCTTTCCGAACAGCGCTCGGTCCGGCGCGGATTTTGCATCAAAATCGGCGGCGGGGTAGCTTCATGAAACATATATCGGCCGTTGCGGTCATATTATTAGCATTGATCGCTTTATTAGCATTGGTCACTCCGGCCAGCGCCCTCAACACTGCTTCGCAAGAGCTCGATGTCGCGGCCGGCAACCAATGGGTGGATACGAAGCTCGACTTGCGGAGCGGGGAAAAGCTACACTTCTCGGCCACCGGAAGCATTACTTATCCGCAGGGCCTGGCCTTCGGGCCGGATGGCAGAAGCCGGGGCTGGAAGGACTTACTCCACCAATATCCGGTGGCCGACGCCGGGCATGGGGCACTGATCGGGCGCCTCGGTACGGGCACGGCCGCACAGCCGTTCCTGGTGGGCGCGGACAAAGACTTCGTAGCGCCGGTAGCCGGCCGGCTCTACCTCGGCATCAATCAGAGCCTGGCCGACGGCGCCAGTGCCAACGGAAGCTTTCACGTAACCATTCAAGTGCTCGATCCGGGGCAAGCTACGCCTGAGGCTATGGCTGTGGGTGGACCGGCCGAGTCCCGGATTCCCGCTCTCCGTCCGGAACTGCTCGAAACCATTCCTCGCCGCGTACAGGACCCCCAAGGCAATCCGGGGGATATGGTGAACATCCTGATCGTAGGGAGCGAGAGTGAACTGACAGCCGCGTTCGCCGCCGCCGGCTGGGTCCGCGTGGATAGCACGGTGGAGGAAACGGTTCTCAGCGGGCTGCTCACTTCGTTGGAGAAGAAAGACTACCTAACCATGCCGATGAGCGAACTCTATCTCTTCGGACGGCGCCAGGACTATGGGTTTGCCCACGCCGAACCGGTACGGGTTGTGATGTCAAGAAATCACCTGCGGGTCTGGAAATCGTCCTGGATGGTGGAGGGAAGGCCGCTGTGGTGCGTCGCCGCCACCCACGACATTGGATTTGAGCGCGACCAGCGCAACAACAAGCTCACCCACAAGATCGATCCCGCCATCGACGGCGAACGTGAATATGTAAATGACACCCTCTCGGGAACCGGTTCAGTGATACAGCGGGCACATGTGACCCCAACACACCCTGTAACCGAGGCTAAGACGGCAACCGGAGGAAGCTTTCACTCCGACGGGCGGATTCTGGTGCTGGTGTTGAAGAACACGGCGGCCACGCAATAGCCTGGGTGCGCGGGCTTCCAGCAGTTTCAAGTTTCGAGTTCTTAGTTTGCGCTCACCCAGCGGGCTGGAAGCCCAGTGCCACTTAGTTTTGGGGCTTGCTGCTTGATCCTTCCAGGGGCGAACCGTGTCAGGGCACGACTTTAGTCGTGCCGTATGCGGTTCATTATGAAGGGCGGCTTTAGCCGCTGCGGCCCGGCAACTTCTTTGCGGGTGCACAAACAGCGGCTAAAGCCGACAATTTTATTGCATCGAACGGCACGACTAAAGTCGTGCCCTGACACGTCCGTCTCCTGCATGCAATTAACGCTTTCACAACATTGGCTTATCGAAGGACTTCAATTCCGCAAAACTAAGTGGCAGCGGGCTGGAAGCCCGTGCCTCCGGGTAACTAAGCGCAAAAAACTCGCACACCACCTAAAGCGAAGTACTACTACGTCCGATTGAATAGATATACCCCAGCGGTTTGCAGCAACCGTAGCTAGCCTGCTGCAGGATGGCTTCGGTTCGATTGCCTCCTCACACTTCCTAACCTTGGAGATCATTATGTCTCAAACAGCATGGGTACCTGAACCCGCGATCGGCGAGCATTTGGAACGAACCGTAGTATTGGTAACTTGCGGGCGGCACGACCGCGGGCTTCTTTTTCCGAAAGCCAAAAGACGAATCGAGAATTTGCTTCCTCCTCTGCGGAAAGCAGTCGGTGAGTTCGGTGGAAATTGTCTACTCTGTCACGATGGCAGCAGACAGGCCGAGGAGACCGTAAAGCTAATGAGTTTCCCCGTGGAGGCGAATCAGGGCGAACGCGACTTTCTCGCCGCCTCTTACAAGCAGACCCCGGAAGAGTATGAAATGAATAAGGCCTTCCGGCTGATTCAACAGACCGATAAAGACCTGATTACGTTAGTCCTGGATTCCGTGTACGCCGCCTCGTTCGCGTCGTTTTGCTTAGAAAAGATCGGGAAGGCGGCCGAAAAGCTTAACGTCTCCGAAGGTGACGCTATCGTGATCCAGGCGGATGGCACTTGTCAGCTTATATCGCCTCCCGACTAACCTGTTCAGGGGATCACGCATACAAATTAAAATAGTTCACAGGATAATACTTTTTCCTCATTCTTCCGATCTACCCATGAGAGGCAAAGACACGGGAGCGCCCCCCGGGCGCGGTAAGGGAAGACGAGGTTCGTACCAGTGGCAGAACTAAACTTCAATTTCGATTTTGGCGTAGCGCAGATCGCCAGCAAAATAGCGTCCCGCGTCGACCTGCAAGCGCGTACCCAGATAGGATTTCAAATCTCGTATGGCTTCCAGGGCGGGCATTTAGGGTAGAGTAAGCTCCAGTGGACTATGGTCCTAAATTCCGTCGCCCCAGGACGATAGTCCGCCGGGGATTCCGTTCTCGACTTTCCGTCGAACATAGGGAACTTATGCTGTTAGGGCAACTGTCGATCAGGTCTTTATAGATGTGCAAGCTGTCCAAGCCGTGCCTGAAATGCTTGGCCGCCTTGCTATTGATTTCGGTGTGGACGCTTGGCGCGCAGGCATTGGAGCCCGGCAGACCGATGACGGAATACGGTCATCGCGTATGGCTTTCGCAATCGGGCTTACCTCAGGACAACATTGCCTGCATGCTGCAGACCCATGACGGATATCTGTGGCTGGGCACCAATGAAGGCATCGTGCGCTTCGACGGCACCCACTTTACCGTCTTCGACCACACCAACACACCCGGCCTGCGAATGAGCACCATTCGGGTTCTCTTTGAGGACCGGGACCATGGGATATGGATCGGCGGTAGCGGAGGAGTCACCTACTTCAAGGACGGGCGGTTTACCCGCATCCCCTGGGGGGAGGCGCCCGCTAAGTTCGAACCATCCAACGTAATGGCCTTCGTGCAGGACCATGAAGGAAACGTCTGGATTGGCACCGACGACGGATTATTCGTTTACCGCAAGGGGCAGGCCAACGCCACTGGGGTCAAAGAGGGACTCCCGTCCCGCCAAATCTGGGCACTCACCGAGGATACGCGCCATCGCGTATGGATCGGTACCGGCGGAGGAGGGCTGGCCGTCTGGCAGCACGGCAAAATCAGCCTTGTGCCCCAAACGGAAACGGGCAGTTTTATCACCGCCCTGGTCGCCAACGGCGAAGATCTCTGGGTTGCTGGGCTCCCTGGGATACGCCTCCTGCGGAACGGCAAGGTTCAAGGCTTCACTGCCCAGAAGGCGCTCGCCGGCGAATCCGCGACTTCTCTTTACAAGGACAAGGAAGGCTATCTCTGGGTAGGGACCATGCATGCCGGCATCCGGCGGGTGAGTCCGCAAGGTATGGTCTCCACCTACCGTCCCACCGACGGGCTCTCCTCCGATGAGATCACTTCGATTCTGGAAGACATTGAAGGGAACCTGTGGATCGGCACCCGGAGTGCCGGACTCAACCAGCTCCGAAATTCTTCGTTTAAGAATCTTGGCGCCAACGAAGGATTGGCGGGCTTCGCCCGAGCCATTACGGAAGATCAGCACGGAACCATCTGGATTGCTACCCACGCGGATGGCCTGCGTCGCATACGGAACGGCAAGATCGAGGCTTATTCCGGGATTCCGGTTCTGTTCCTCCGCAGCCTGTTCGTGGACCACGACAATTCGCTCTGGGTGGGGACCGACCTGAACGCCTTGTATCACCAGATTGGGGAACACCGCTTCCGGCTCTTCACCGTGAAAGACGGATTTGTCGGCGGGAGCGTGAAAGCGATTACCCGCACGCGGGACGGCAGCCTCTGGGTTGGCACCAGCCGCGGGGCCTGCCGCTATTACCGTGGGCAATTCACCACTTTGACGCCGGCGGAGGGATTGGCGGGGAAAGAGGTGACGCAAATTCTGGAGGCACGGGACGGAACCCTGTGGTTTGCCACCAATGGCGGCCTCTCGGCGCTCCGAGACGGTAAGTTCAGCAACCTCACCGAAACCGAGGGACTCTCCAGCAACTTGCTGCGTTACCTGTACGAAGACCAGGAAGGCGTGCTGTGGATTGGCACGCGCGATCATGGCTTGAACCGGTTCAAGGACGGAAAGATCACGGTCTACGATCACAATAGCGGACTGGCTCGGGAGGTTGTTTTCTCGATTCTGGAAGACAACGATCATAACTTCTGGATGAGTTCTACCCGCGGAGTTTATCGAGTACGCAAGGCGGAACTGAATGACTTCGCGGCCGGACGAATTCATTCCATTTCTTCGATCGCATACGGTTCGGGCGACGGCATGCAGGCCGAGGAATGCAGCGGCAACGTGCAACCCGCGGCCTGGCGGGCTCACGACGGCCGACTCTGGTATCCCACCGTTGCCGGCGTATCGATTTTGGATCCCCAGCGGGTGCGCTCCGATTTTTCCCCTACCCCCGCCATTCTGGAGCAGGTCTTCGTCGATAAGAAACCGCTGCCCCCGACGGTATCGGAAATGATCCTTTCGCCCGGCCAGGGGGAGCTGGAGTTTCACTATACGAGTGTCGACCTTACTTCCCCGGAAAAGCTCAGGTTCAAATACAAGTTGGAAGGCTTCGACCGGAACTGGATCGACGTGGGTGCGCGCCGGGTGGCTTATTACACCAACATCCCACCCGGGCGGTATCGATTCCGTGTGGCCGTTGACGACGGGGCCCAAACGGGCGAGAAGAATACCGCCGATCTTTCCCTGCGCCTGTTGCCCCATTACTACCAGTCTTCCTGGTTTTGGATCGTCAATCTGCTGGGACTGGCAGCCGCGGTCTTCGGAATCTACCGGCTGCGCATGAAAGCCGTGCAGGCACAAGAGGAACGACTGGTGGCCCTGGTCGAGGCCCGGACCAAGGAACTACAAGACGCCCAACAAACCGCGGAAGCCGCCAATCGGGCTAAGAGCGAATTTCTGGCTAATATGAGCCATGAAATCCGCACCCCCATGAATGGCATTCTGGGCATGACCGAGCTCACGCTGACCACCACGCTCTCCGACGAACAACGGGAGTTCCTGAGCATGGTGAAATCCTCGGCCGATTCGCTTTTGGTGATTCTGAATGACGTTCTGGATTACTCGAAAATCGAAGCCGGAAAACTGGTTCTGGAGCCGGTGCGTTTCAACCTGGCCGAACTGATGAGCGACACATTAAAGAGCATGGTGGTACCGGCGCACAATAAGGGCTTAAGACTGGCCCTCGCTGTGGAACCCAACGTTCCGGAGGAATTGGTGGGCGACTCGACCCGCCTCCGGCAAGTGCTGCTCAACCTGGTGGGCAACGCCATCAAGTTCACGCAAGAAGGGGAAATCGTGGCCGGAGTGGAAATGCAAGAACTCACCTCCCAAGGTCCGCAGCTGCGCTTCCTCGTGCATGACTCCGGGGTGGGAATTCCAGTGGAGAAACAAGCCGCCATTTTCCGCGCCTTTGAGCAGGCCGATACTTCGACTACCCGTCATTACGGCGGCACCGGTCTCGGGTTGACCATCTCCAGTCGAATCGTCCAGTTAATGGGTGGCAGCATCTGGGTGGAAAGTAAGCCGGGAATCGGATCAACGTTTTTTTTCACGGCACAATTTGCCACGCCCGTGGAGAAGAAGGCAGTGGCCAAGAATACGGAGTACCCGGGAGCTAGCGGACAAACCAAACCAGGCAATTTGCGCATCCTGGTAGCCGAAGACAATGTAGTGAACCAGAAGTTGGCCTTAGCCATGCTGAGAAAGCTAGGTCATCAGCCGGTGCTGGCGGAAAATGGCGTTCAAGCCCTGGCCAAATGGGAAGCCGAACAATTCGACTTGATTCTGATGGACGTGCAGATGCCGGAGATGGATGGAATTAGCGCTACGCGCAGCATTCGCACCCGGGAATCATCGACCGGCGACCATATTCCGATCGTAGCCATGACCGCACACGCTATGAGCAGCGATCGGGAACGCTGTCTGGATGCCGGAATGGATGGATATCTCTCCAAGCCCGTGAGCCGCAACAGCCTGATCGAAACCCTGGCGGCCTTCCACCCGGAAACGTTCACCGCCAATCCGGCGGAATAAAACCGGTCACCGTTTATTGCATACAAGAGAACAGGAGTGTCAGGGCACGACTTGGGTGTGCCCTGAAGTTCCTACATTTCCTGCAAGGAAACCACGTGTTCGTAAACCTTATTGGGGCGGGGTTGGCAAATCTCTACGGGTCCTAACTTCTTGGGGAGCCTTTGGCATTGGCCACCTCCCGAAACTGCTCGAAACAGCATACACCGGGCCTAAAGGCCCGCCTGCCAACGAACCTCGGGTCACCGGGCTAAAGCCCGGTGCTTCCACCTGTGTGTATGCCCGAACTTCGACTTTAAGATGTAGAAACGTGTCAGGGCACGACTTCAGTCGTGCCGCAACCGCATGGCAATAAAAGCCGGCCTTAGCCGCTGTTGCGCGAGGCTGGGCTATTTTAGGAGCCCCAGCGGCTGAAGCCTAACATCTTTAACGCCCCTTTCGGCACGACTAAAGTCGTGCCCTGACACAGCCCCCAACCTCTATGTAAATGTCCAAAATCAGAAATATGTAACTGTCTACATCAGCAACTCACGCTTGACCGTGAATTGAAGTCCCCCAAAAAACGTTTAGCCAGAAAGGCCGAAACCAATCCTGGCTAAACCCAATTTCGTGGACACGGAAACCCTCACTGCACGAATCGATTTTCCTGGCTCGGGTACGCGGCAAGCACATCATGTCCGTTGGTTCGAGGCGGAGGAGCGAAGGAACCGGAAGGCCGGCGAGCAGCGGGGCCCGCGGGCCGATGCGAAGCTCCTGATTGTGCGACCCGGAAGCGGGCTACGAGCTGCTGCAAATCGAGAGCAAGGTTCGACAGATCCTGGCAGGCGCGCGCGGATTCTTGCGCGCCGGAAGCCGTCTCCTGGGAGATCTTGGTAATCTGCTCGATGTTCGTACTGATTTGTTCGGTGGTCGACGACTGCTGGGTAGCGGCCGTGGCAATCTGCGAAATCATGTCTCCGACCTTTTCGGAAGACTCGATAATCACCCGCAAAGAGTCGCCCGCCGCAGTGGTGCTATTCACTCCATGCTCGACCTGGGAACGGCTGCCCTCCATGGTATCGACGGCATGGCGCGTCTCGGCCTGAATGTGAGTGATCATTTCCGCGATTTCCTTGGTGGCCTTGGTGGTGCGCTCGGCCAATTTGCGTACCTCATCGGCCACCACGGCAAAGCCGCGGCCCTGCTCGCCGGCGCGTGCCGCCTCGATAGCCGCATTCAATGCCAGCAGGTTCGTTTGGTCGGCGATCTCGTCGATGACCCCAACGATTTTGCCGATCTGATCCGAACTCTTGCCCAACTCATGGATCTTCTGGGCGGTGTCGACCACGGCCTCAGCGATGGAACGCATGTCGGAGAGCGATTGATCCACAATCTCGCCACCATGACAGGCCGCGTCCGCAGCCTGCCGGGCGGCATCGGAGGCACGATTGGAATTTTCAGAAACCTGCACCAGGCTGGAAGCCATCTCCTGGATGGCCGTGGCTACTTGCGCCACTTGCTCACTCTGGGCGTCGGTGCCGGAGGAGGCTTGCGTAGCCGCCGACGAGATTTCTTCCGCCGCCGTGGCCAGGGTTTCGGCGTTCTGGCCAATGCTGGCCATTAATTCGCTGAGCCGCTGCTGCATACGATTGATCGACCGGGTCAGCTCGCCGGTTTCATCTTGCGCCTGGGAATGCAGCTCCGTCCCGGTCAGATCGCCCTCGGCTATCGCATTGGCCCGCTCGGCTACCAGGAGCAGTGGGCGGGTAACGCCCCGAGCGATCACCACCGCCGTGCCGCCGGCTAACAGCATGACTGCCAGCGTGCCCAACACCGCGATCAGTTGCGTTGAGGAACCGGCCTCAAGCGTATTGGCGTCTTCCTGTTTGCTTATCGCATGGACCGACTCGATCAGTTCGCGCAGCTTTTGTTCCACCTGCTCCTGGTGCTGCGTATACGAGGCCAAGGCAGCGGTGGCCGCCGCCTTGTCGCCCATCTGCGCCGAGTTCGCGATCTGGTTACCCAACTGACCCATGACAGGGAGTTCCTGTGCCATAAAAGCCACGCGCTCTTTGTTGGCCGGATTCTTGAAGTGCGCAGCCAAATCTTGCAGCGTAGCGGCCGCCTCACGGGCTCGAACGCGCGCCTCGTCGCGTTTTTCCGCGTATTTTTGGACTTCCGCACTATCGGTAGCTATGTAAACCGCGCCCCGCATGGCCGCCAAACCCTGATTAAAAGCGTTGATCGCTTCCAGGCTGGAATTCAGCAAAGGTTCGCGAACCAAAACCGTCCGTTGCATTGAGGCCGACATAGCGTCGATTTTGATGTACGTGAAAACGGTGCTGATTCCCACCAACACAATGACGATGCCGAATCCGGCGAACAATCTTTTTCCGATAGTAAACTGCATCTTGCTGCTCCGTGTGATCGCTAATTTACAAGCTCTTGGTACGAATGATCGTAAGGCGCCAGCGCTGTATGCTCTTTCGGATTCGGCCGCTGGCCTACTCGCGGCTGCGGCGAAACCGGAGACTGGGAAATCTTGAAACGCCCAACCAACTGCTGTAAGTCGAGGGCCAGATTCGAGAGATCATGGCAGGCGCTCGCCGACTGTTGCACACCCGTGGCCGATTCCCGGCTAATCCTGGCGATTTGTTCGATATTCGAATTAATTTGTTCGGCCGTGCTGGATTGTTCAATGGAGGAGGTGGCGATTTGCGAAATCATGTCCCCGACCCGCTGCGCGGCGGCGATAATCTCTTCCAGGGAAGCTCCCGCTTTCGCCGTGGTCGCCACTCCAACGTCTACTTGCTTAGTACCGGCCTGCATCTGCTCGACAGCCGTGCCCGTTTCCTTCTGCACGTTCTCGATCATCTGGGCGATTTCCTTGGTGGCCTTGGTCGTACGTTCGGCAAGCTTGCGCACCTCATCGGCGACCACCGCGAATCCACGGCCCTGTTCACCGGCACGCGCAGCTTCAATAGCGGCATTCAGAGCCAAGAGATTCGTCTGATCCGCAATCTCATCAATGACCCTGACGATCTTGCCGATCTGCTCCGAATTTTTGCCGAGTTCCTCGATCTTCTTCGCCGTGATGGCCACGGATTCAGCAATGGAACGCATGCTGGCCAGCGCATCCTTCACCGTCTTGCCACCCAAAATGGCCAGCTCGGCAGCCTCCCGGGCCGAGCCCGCCGCTTTGCTGGAGTTGTTGGAAACTTCATTGACCGAGGCCGACATTTCCTGCATCGCGGTGGCCACCTGAGTGGATTGATCGCTTTGGGCGCGGGACGCTTCCGTAGACTGGGTGGCGGCCGCGGAAATCTCCTCGGCCGCGCTGGCCACACTTTCCGAGTTGTGCTCGATGGCCGATACCGCATCGTGCATTGCCTTGATGGCCTGATTAAGCGAACGGGCCATTTGCCCCATTTCATCTTCTGAGGTGATCTCGAGCCGCTGGGTCAAATCGCCGGCAGCCAGGCTCGCCAGGACGGTCATAGTCTTCCCCAGCGGAGTCAGAATCGCTTTTGCCACCAGCGCCCCAGCGATCAGCGTAACGGCAAGAATGACCAGGCCGATCACGACCATCATGGCCGTACGCGACGAAATCACGGACGCGGCGTTCTGCTCACTCTGTTTGACGGCTTCATTGGCCAGTTTCACCACTTCGTCGACCGCGGCGGCATGTTGGATATACAGGGGAACCATCTTGGCGTGACGAAACGCTCTGGCCTGCTCCACGTCTCCCCGCAGGATGAGTGGGATGTACCCGCTCTCGCCCAAGTCCAGCAACTGCTCGGCAGCCGAGAAGGCCGTTCCCTTCATGTTTTCCTTGAGCGCCCCTTCCGGCATGGTACGCATGTACTCCGCATGACCTTCTTCGAAATCTTTGCGCAACTGATGTACTCGGTCGATGTATTGCCGGGCATTGGCCGGGTCGTCCGCCATCGACAGAAACAGGCCATTGATTTCCAACATGCTTTGTGGCGGCGGCACATAATCGGCAACCACGTCATTGGCTAAGGTAATGTGCTTATATAAGTCACTGTTAATTTCGACCGTACTCAGGGTAGACAAAGCGACAGCTCCGAAAAGCAGCAAACCTGTCGCAGCCACGCCTACCAGCGTGGCAAGCTTGGCCTTAAAACTCAGATCCTTAAACCGAAACATGCGAAATCACCCTGAGCCCAAGCATTTTCTTCCAGAATTGAGATTGCACTGCCGCGATCATCCGCTAACCGAAAGGGACAGCCCAAGCTCTTTCTCAAGGCTCATAACGTCCATCGGCTCTGGCATTAGGGCTCATTAGCCAACTCCGTGAAACTCATCTGAATTTAAGAATCCGCTATATTCGCGGCTCGACCATCCAGCCCTGAAGGTGAAGACCCTCCGGCAGTGAGACGAGTTCGGCGCGTTCTCAGGCGGGCAATCTCTTCGTCCGTCGCGAAACCCCGCTGAATCATTAAGTTCCCGCAGTCGGCTTCCGATTTCCTTATGAGACGGCTCTCCAATCGGACCATTCGCCGGAATGGCACTTGGTTTGCATTCGTACCGGTGTGAGGAGCAACTTTAATGACAACCATCGTGATCGGTGTAGGTAATCCGGTTTTAGCGGACGACGGCGTGGGATTAAAAGTTGTGCAGCGCGTAGCAGAGTTGCTACCGGCGGACAGCGGCATCGTGGTACGGGAACTGCACGTGGGCGGGGTCCACCTGATGGAAGCCATGACCGGCTACGATCAGGCGATCATCGTCGACGCCATGTGCACCCCCAACGGCGTCCCGGGAACCGTGTTCTTTCCTACCGTGGAGACACTCTTTAATACCAGAAATACCTGTGCCACCCCCGACTCCAGTCTGGTGGAAGCGCTCGACCTTGGCCGTGCGGCCGGCGTGTTTCTACCCTCGAAGATCCGCATTTGGGCGGTGGAAGCAGGGGACCTGAATTCGTTCGGCGAGCAACTTACGGAAGCGGTGCAGAGGGTAGTTCCGCTCGTAGCCGACCATATAGTGGACGAGCTATGTAGCGAACTAGCGGAGGAAGCTGAATCGGGAGAATGTGCGTGAGATTCAGTAGTTGCCGTTCTTTCCTCCCATCCATGGCTTCCGCCAAGCTCAAATCTAACCCTTTATGGCTAGTAACTTTCGCGAGTAAGCAGGGATAGAGGCAACCGGCACAACAAGATAGCAAACCATTCCGCAACTCCCAGTCTGGTATATTACTTGCTATAACTTGGGGTTGGGGGGGGTAGTGGAGAAGACTCTGGTTCTAATGGCGTGTGGAAGAAATGACAGGGGTAAACTCTTCCCGCGCGCGAAACGGCAAATCGAACACCTGAAGCATCCTATTGCGAGAATCGCCGGCACCTTGAGCATAGACAATTGCATGGTGTTCCATGACGGCTCGCCGGAAGCACTGGAAAGCATCGCCTTATTGGGAGTTCCCGATAACGGCGAGCGCGAATACCTGATGGCTTCCCTGAAGACCGGGCCCGATGATTACGAATTAAACAAGACCTTCCGACTGGTGGAGGAAGTCGAAACATCCATCGTTATCCTGGTGCTGGATCACGTATACGCCTCGAAGTTCTCAGCGTTTTACCTGGATCGACTGGAAAAAAGCGTGGAAGCCCACCACTTGTCGGAGGGAGAAGCAATCGTTATCGAGGCGGACGGCACATTCCATCTCCTCTCCCCTCAGGACTGAGAGCGGACGATGCGAACAATGTTGTAGGAAACCTCGACCGTTCGCCCGGGAAATTCACGCTCAATATCGCGCTTCAGTTCCTCCACCGTAGGGGCGCCATTGCGACCGCTCAAACCGTGCGCGTCGTCCATCAGAACCAGGTGATCGGGAATGGCATGGGAAAGAATGGATCGCAATTCGCTGGTCAGTCGGCCACGGTCGCCCATCTGTTGGTCCCAGCCATAGTAACCGGCATCCAGCCAAAACAAGCTGGGATGCTGCAGCTGGTCCAGGATCTTAGGAATCATGGCTTGGCTATCGCCCTCAAATACGTGGACATGAGGATAATGCAGGAATCGCCGGCGGGCGAGAGCCGCCAAGGTGGGATCCAGTTCGACGGTATAAATCTGATCGAAGGAATCCAGCGTGGCGTGGACCATCTCGCCATAGTACGTCCCCGCCTCGACTAAGGTGCGCAGGCCGAATCGCCGGGCATACTCGAGGACGGTTTTCTGTTTGAAAATATGGGGTGGATGAACCGGTTTGCCCCGCACAATCCACCACCAATAGTCGGGATGTTGCGCCAGCGCTTTCCAGGGGGCGTAGAATCGCGTATTTCCCAAAAGTTTTCTTGCGATACGGGACATTGAGAAGATTCTATATTCCTGGCTCGGATCGCGACAAGGACAGCCCCGCGATCCATCCGTCACTTCAATCCGCGTGACCGACCGGAATCAAGTAAATGGGAATGCGATTGGCCGGCAGGGAAGCCGCTTGTTGAACCTGCTTCGGCTGGATGCCTCCAACGGGCACAGCGCCCAATCCCAACGCGGTGGCCTGCAAGAGCAGATTTTGCGCGGCATGTCCCGCCTCCAGATTCACCAGACGCTGGCCGGTTTCCGCCTCTGCCGGTTGGGCGGCACGGTCGTATTCCCCGGTCACCAGAAACACCGCGGGAGCGGCCGCTACCGACTTCTGAGCAGAAAGCGCGGTACGCAAATCTTTGTCGGATAGTTTCCGCAGTTGATGGCCGGTGGGCAAGTATTCGAAGAATCCGTTGGCCGTCGCCAGGTATACGTGAAGAAAATAGGCGGCGTGGGCAGAGGGCGCGGTCCGGTGGCCTTGGTCATCCGTGATGCCCTGCGCTGCCCACAGCAACTGCGAAGTCTCCGGCAGGGTCAGTGGCGCGGACTTAAAGGAGCGCACGGAGCGACGGTGTGCCAGAGCCTCCGTCAACGTCATGCCACCCGTCCGATTCGGTGCGGGTAATGCAGTTTGGCTCGTTACCGTTCCCGCGGCTGGAGGAATCCCCGCGGTTTGCAGCGGTTCTCCCGCCTGCGCAAGGCTGGCGGCAACGGCAATAGTGGCCAACACGGAGAAGAAGAACTTGCGCATTTCACGATCTCCTCAAGAGTGGATAGCAACGGATCGGTTTCGAGTTTCGAGTCGGCCCCGGACCGGGCCTTCCTGGTGTAGTGTGTCAGGCAGATGGGCATTTATGTTCAACCGAACGTTGGCTTGAAACTTGAAACTCGAAACTTGAAACTGCTTCCGTTGAAACGCTAAGTATCCTCGATTTGCATCTACGGGAACAACCCTATATTTGTGGCATTCTATTTTGCTGACAATTATTTACGCAATTTTACGAGGTTTTTGGGCAAGAGTGAGGCAGAATTCTGTTGTACTCTCCTTATAGGACAGCTCCGGTAAGCGAAGGTGCCTCACGTTCCGTTGCGGGTTCCCCCAACGGAACAAGCGACTCAAAATCCGGAATTTGAATGGCTGTTGCTTGAGGAAATGATCATGCGTACGACGCGAAAAACAACCCTGGTAATCGCTCTCTGGACCGCCAGTTTGAGCCTGGGTCACGCACTCTCCAGCCCTGCGCCGCAGGGAGCGCCGGTGGCGACGGCCAACGCGGCAAAGATGGTTGGCGTCGTCAAAGCACTGACCGGCAACACGATTACCCTGACCTCCGACGCGGGGGCCGAAAGCACAGTAGTCGTGCCGGCCTTGACGCGCATGGTGCGATTGGCTCCCGGACAAAAAGATTTGAAGGACGCGACCCCCATCCAGTTACAGGACATACAAGCCGGCGACCGGATTTTCGTCCGCGGAACAATCTTGAATGACCCGAAATCCATCCAGGCGGTCTCCTTGATTCTCATGAAGCAGGAGGACATCGCGGATAAGCAGGAACAAGAGCGTGAGGACTGGCGGCAGCATGGAGTGGGCGGATTGGTAACGGCGGTGGATCCCGCGGCCAAAACCATTACCATTTCCAACGTGGCCGCCGGCCAGAAGAATATTTTGATCCGCCTGTCGAACGATACGAAGGTCTTACGATATGCCCCGAACTCGGTCAAGTTCGATGACGCCCGGCCGGGGACCCTGGAGCAAATCAGAGCCGGCGATCAACTGCGTGCCCGGGGCGCGCGAAACGCCGATGGCGAGGTTTCCGCCGTGGAGATCGTCTCCGGCTCGTTCCGCAACGTAGCCGGCCGGATTAGTTCCCTGGATGCCACGCAGAACACCATCGTGGTCACGGATCTGCTCACCAAGAAGCCCGTAACGGTAAAGATTGGAGCCGATTCCCAAGTTCGAAAACTGCCGGCCATGGTTGCCCAACGAATGGCTATGCGCCTGAAGGGCACGCCGCCGGATAGCGGAGCAGGCGCCGGGATGGCCGGCCGTCCCATGCCCGCGGGTACACGTCCCGGGGGCGCCCCTGATCTGCAACAGATCCTGAACCGCATGCCGGTGGCAACCATTGCGGACATGCAAAAAGGCGATGCCGTCATGATTGTCTCCACCCAGGGAGCCAGCCCAACGGAGGTGACCGCGATAACCCTGTTGACCGGGGTGGAACCGATTTTGACGGCATCCGGCGGAGCCGCCACAGTGCTCTCCCCCTGGAGCCTCGGACAGTCCCTCTCCGACGCCATGGGACAGTAGGAAAGTTTCAAGTTTCGGGTTTCAAGGTTTGTTTGGGGGGGCAAGCGATTTCGCAGACCCCAAAGGCAAGGTTTCAAAGTTTCAAAATTTATCCGTGCCCCAGAGAGTGTTCGTGACCTTAATGCGAGAAGAAGCAGCAATCTGTAAACCCTCAACAATGATTGGAAACCTTGAAACTTTGAAACCTTGCAACCTTGAAACCTGCCGTGTGAACCTTGAAACCTTGTGTCTGCTTCTGGTATTGGTTTTCTGCGGCACTATGAGCGTGGCCCAGAACGCTACCGGTGCGGTTCGCGGATTGGTAACCGACCCGTCGGGCGCGGTGGTCGCCCAGGCGAAGGTTTCGGTGATAGCTCCCAATGGCCAGGCCTTGACCGCCGCTACGGACAGCCGCGGGAATTATGAAGTAAAAGGACTGCGCGCCGGCAATTACACGGTGACGGCTGTAGCCCCGGGTTTTTCGCCCTTTGCGCAGCAGGACGTCTCGCTGGTGGCAGGTCAGCTCCAGCAATTCAATATTGCTCTCGATGTGGCGGTCCAACAGGAACACGTCCAAGTCGAGGACGAGGCGACTACGCTCGATGTGGCCTCCGACAATAATGCCAGCGCCATCGTCATCAAGGACAAAGATCTCGACGCCCTGTCGGATGATCCCGACGAGTTGCAATCGGAGTTAGAGGCTTTGGCCGGACCTTCCGCCGGACCCAACGGAGGCCAGATCTATATCGATGGCTTCAGTAACGGACAGCTTCCGCCAAAATCGTCGATCCGTGAAATCCGCGTAAACCAAAACCCCTTCTCGCCCGAGTACGACAAACTGGGGTACGGCCGAGTAGAGGTGTTTACCAAACCGGGAACCGATAACCTGCATGGCCGCTTCTTCTTCAACGACAACGACTCTTCCCTGAACTCACGGAATCCATTCTTGGGCACGGCCGCGCAACCGGGCTATCACACTTACATGTACGAGGGGAATATCGGCGGGCCGCTGAATAAGCAAGCGTCCTATTTCTTCAATTTCGAGCGGCGGACGATCGGAGATCTATCGATTGTCAATGCCACCGAAATCCTGGGAGAACCCTACACGCAGGCCGTCCCCAATCCCAAGGTGCGGACCGAGATCAGCCCCCGGCTCGACTATCAACTGACTCCCAGTAACACGATGACCGTCCGTTACCAGTACAACAGCAACAGCGAGGATAACGACGGGGTGGGACAGACGGCCTTGGCTTCGCAGGCGTACAACCTGCGGGATCTCGGGCAGCGTCTGCAAGTGAGCGATACCCAGGTGGTGAACACCCAAACCGTCAACGAAACGCGCTTCCAATATAGCCGGGACCACAATAATGAGCTGTCGTTGGATTCCGCGCCGGCGATTCAAGTACCCGGATCCTTTACGGCGGGCGGAAACCCCATCGGGAACCTGACCGATCACAATGACCGCGCGGAATTACAGAACTATACTTCGCGGGTGATGGGCAAGCATATTCTGAAATTTGGCGGACGGTTACGCGTTTCCCGCGACGCCAATTACTCCAGTAATAATCTCAACGGCACCTATGTATTTCCCTCGCTTTCGGCGTTAACGACTTTAGCCGCGGGGCCCGCTTCCGCGTTGACGCCAGTCCCTTCGCTGTGCGCCGGCAATAATCTGGCAACGGAAAGCATGAATTCAACGCTCGCAACTCAGTGCCAGGCGAGTCAGTACTCCTCCACCCTCTACATCCAACCGATGGTGCGCGAGCTTTGGACGGACGCCGGAGTCTATGTGGGAGACGACTGGCGGATTCGTCCTCAGCTAACCCTCAGCTACGGCATGCGCCTGGAGACGCAGAGCGATATCAGCGATCATGCCGATTATGCACCGCGTATCGGAATGGCCTGGGGACTGGGACGAGGCAAGAGCGCCCCGAAAACCGTTTTACGTGTTGGGTCTGGCATTTTCTATGACCGGTTTACCCAGGATCTGATAATGCAGGCGGAGCGCATGAATGGCGTCCTCACTCAGCCGCAGATTACAACGTACCCGTCCGCGCTCCTATCGAGTGCACCGCCCGTGCCGCTGGCGACTAGCATAATCCCTGTCCGCTATCAGGTCGCACCAAACCTGCGCGCGCCGTACACCATTCAAACGGGGGTCACGCTCGAGCGACAGATTACCAAGGTGGCCACCGCCAGCCTTACCTATTTGAACTCGCGCGGCAACCACGTCCTCGATATCCGCAACATCAACACGCCCGGAGCGGCAAGCTACATTTCGTCCGCGGGGAACATCTATCAATACGAGTCGGAAGGCATCTTCAAGCAGAACCAACTGATCGCCAACACCACCATTCGGATGGGCGCCAAGCTGTCGTTATTCGGTTATTACACTTATGGCCATGCCAATAGCGACACCTCCGGAAGCGGCAGTTTCCCCTTCTACGAAGACAACTTGATCAAGAACTACGGGCGGGCGTCCTTTGACGTTCGAGATCGTCTCTTTTTAGGCGGCAGCGTCGGAATGCCCTATAATTTCCGCCTCAGCCCCTTCCTGATCGCCAGTTCCGGAATGCCTTTCAACATCACAACGAACACGGACATCAATGGCGATTCCATCATCGGAAATGACAGACCATACTTCAATGGAATCTCTTCGTGCGGCGGCACCCCCGTCAAAGGCGACTTCAGCACGACTCCCACTTATCCCAATCAACCGGCGGTTCCCGTCAATTGCGGCACCGGGTCGCCGCAGTTCAGCCTTAACCTGCGCGTAGCGAAGACCTTCGGCTTTGGCAAGAAAGCCGAGCAAACGGCGAACGCCAGTGGCGGGGGCGATCATGGCGGACATGGTGGACGTCCTCCCGGGATGGGAATGGCGGGAGGCGGCGGTCCCATGAACATGGGCAGCGCGACCAATCAACGATACAACGTGACCTTCAGCGTTTCGGCGCGCAATTTGTTGAATTTCATAAGTCCCGCGGCGCCGATTGGCAATATTGACTCGCCAAGATTCGAGCAACCAATTGCCTTGGCCGGTGGGCCTTCCGGTGGGCCTTTCGGTTCGTCCTCTTCCAACCGAAGGATCGATTTACAGGTGATGTTCTCGTTCTAGAAGACAGGAGTGAGGAGTTAGGAGTTAGAATTTGGGCGCCGTGATTCTAACTCCTCACTCCTCACTTCTAGCTCCTAACTCCTAACTTCTGCCCCTGCCCCCTAAGTCCTCTGCTTTCAAGATTTTATTAGAATTCCATTAGGCTTGCCGAAGCGACTAAAGAAAGCCACGAATTGACCGATTAAGCTCATTAGAGACCAATTCAGCACCCAGACAGACCGGTGCGGAGGGACGGCAGACCTTGCAGGTACTAGTCGCGGATGATGATAACGTTTCGAGAGAGCTGGTCGGTGGGTTGCTGACTCGTTGGGGCTATAAACCGATCTTCGCGGAAAATGGCACTGAAGCGCTCAACATCCTGGAAGGCCCCGATCCGCCGCTGTTGGCGATCGTGGACTGGATCATGCCGGAAATGGACGGGATCGACCTGTGCCGGGCGGTTCGCCGTAGCCGGCAGTACCCGTATACCTACATCATTGTCAACACTTCCAAAACCAAGAAGCAGGATCTGCTGAGTTGTCTGGAAGCGGGTGCGGATGACTATATTTGCAAGCCGTTGAATGCCACCGAGCTACGCGCTCGACTGTACGTGGCCGGCCGCATTCTTAACCTGCAACAACAGTTGCTCACGGCCTACAACGAAGCCCAATATGAAGCCACCCACGATTCCGTCACCGGACTATGGAATCGAACCTCGATCCTTAAGTTCCTGGAACATTATCTCGGCCGCTGTGCCAAAAGCGGATCGACGTTGTCCCTGATTTTGGTGGAGCTAAGTGGACTGAGGCAGGTCAACGACGACCATGGCCGGACGGTGGGCGATCGGGTTCTGCGCGAAGCCGCCGACCGGCTGCGCGCCGCCGTAAAGGCTTATGACTGCATCGGACGATACGTGGGCGGCGAGTTCCTCATTGTGATGCCCAACTGCGCCGCACCCAAAGTGGAAGTCTTGATCCAGGAGATGCGGGCAGGTATAGCTTCGCCGGAAATTCGCATCCCCGACGGTACCGTACGCATGCAGATTAAAACCGCCGTCCTGGTATTAACCAATACCGGCATGGAAAACACCAAATCCCTGCTGGAGCGATTGGAACGGAGCTTGGCGAAAGGTGACTATAAGAGCAAGAAGGAAAAGGATAATCAACCGGCGCCAGCCCTTGAGGAGTGCATGGCTGACCCCGAGCGGGCAGTGGTGGTACTGAGCTGCGAACCCCTGGAGCGCGGCTTGCTCTGCAAGAAAGTGCGAGACCTGGGTTATACCGCGGCGGAAGCCGCCTCTTCCAAAGCGGCCATGGATATCCTGCATGGTCCGAAAAAAGCAGGCATGTTGATCCTGGACATGCGCAGCCCCGAACCGGAAGAGTTGGACTTTATCGCCGGCTTGAGAATGGATCCCAAATTCGCCGAACTGGATATTCTGGTAGTCACCGCTTGGCCCGTGCAGAAGACGGTGAATCGGGCATTAAGTCTCAACGTTTCCAGTTTTCTCACCAAGCCGGTGGATCCCGCGAAACTGGGACAGATCCTATCGCATTTGATGGGCATCCCGGGGGAACCGCTCACGCCCAATACCCGGGTCCCTGCCGGCGGCGCGGAGATGCGCATGTAGCAGGTAGATTCCGTGCCCCATCCGGTGGCTATCTGATTGCATATAAATGCGCGTAGGCTCCATGAATCATTAAAGAATTCTCATGCAAGTGTCCGCGTGGCCCAGCCTCTCGGCGTAGGAGAAACAAATGAAAAAATTAGCGCTGTTCGTTCAGCCCCGTAAGGTTCGGCAAGCCCGCTTCATGGAGTTCTATCGACGCGGCTTCGTTCTGCAATGGGCCACCGATATTGCGGAAGCCCGGCAAGTGGTAAGCAGCATTTTTGATTGGGTCATCATCGATTTGAGCCTGGAACCCGAGGCCGCACAAGCGCTCTGCTTGGAATTGAAATCGCGTTTGAGCACCACCAAGCTGGCAATGATCGAGGCCCCCGGCGTCAAATTAGGACCCGATATGCACCCGGACGCCCTGGTCCCCCGCGGTATTCCCACCGACGCTATGCTGGATTACCTGACGGCGGAACCCACCACACTGCAACCCGCAATCACGGCGCCCCCAGTCAAGACCGGCCAACGCGCGCAAATAGCTTAAGCGGTAGCTAGTCGCTCGTAGTAAGTAGCTAGGAGCCGCTGGCGCAGTAGCTAGTCGCTCGTAGTTAGTAGCCAGGAGCCGCTGGCGATTTCGTCTCTTCGAATGAAGGCTGAAGCCCCCCCACACACCGCGGACACGCTGCGGGAATATGGGGCCGGCCCCTAACTACCAGCTACTAACCGCTAGCTACCGCCCCACCAGCTACTAACCCCTAGCTACTGCTAGCACAATACTGGCCGCAAATTCAACTTCGCGACCGTTGTAATAGCGGCGCAGTACGTCGATTACTTGCGCATTCACCTCGTCTTGTCGCTCTACGGGAATTGCCTGCAGTAGCGACTGGAAGGGGATGGTCACGGCGCGGAACCATTCCCATAAGTCTTCCGGCGTACCCGGCCAGTTCCATGGCACTTCCTGAAAGATCTCCCTGGCATCGTGAAAACCCGCTTGCTGCAAGGCGCCGGAAAGTACACCGGCCTCGGCAAACTGAAACATGCGAAGACCGGACTCCGGCAGTTTGAGTTCCGGCAACAAACGAAGCACGCTCCCTAACGTAGCGTCAAAATAGGGCTGCCGCATCGCGCCCCAGGCCAGGAAACTGACCCGGCCGCCTGGTTTGAGTACCCTTCGTATTTCGCGTAGCGCTCGCGGCAGATCCGGGAAAAACATGACTCCCAGCCGGCTGGTCGCCCGGTCAAACACCCCATCGGAAAACGGTAACTGCTGCACATCGGCGGGAACAAATTCCATATTGTTCAAGCCGCGTTCGCGGGCGCGTTGTTCGGCAATTTTCAACGGCCCCGGAGAAATATCGGTAGCCACCACCCTGCCCGTTCCACCGAGCAAAGCCGCCAGGGAAATGGCGGGTTCGCCGCTGCCCGAGGCTATATCGAGCACCTGCATTCCCGCTTGGACCTGGGCTTCCGCGACGATGGCTTCCGTCATGGGCCGACCCATGGCCGCCGATTGCCGCCGCCAGCGCTCACTGGCATTCACTCGCGCAAAACCATTCCACGCCGCTTCCGGGTTCATGCCTGACGCTCCCCTCGCTCGCGACAAATAATTCGTCACTCAGTGACCAAACATTACATTCTCGCAGAACGTCATCCTACTCTAATCAGGAAGAAGGCGCACCTTTCGGCTCGGGCTGTCCAGAATGAATTCATCACGCGGCGACAAACCACCAACAGCAAGCCTCCAATCCCGAAAGATCAGCTTCCGGCTTGCCGGCTTCTGCTTGTGGCTCATGACAGCCGCCAGTTTGTGGGCGCAGGCGCCGGCCTCGGCTTCAATTGCCCACGGTTACGATGAAATGTACGATCTGAACTTTTCCGCCGCCCACGCCACTTTTCAAGAATGGCAGCGCGCCCATCCCAAAGATCCTCTCGCGCCGGTTTCCGATGCGGCGGCGTATCTATTTTCGGAGTTCGATCGACTTCACCTGCTGGAGTCGGAGCTGTTTGCCGACGATTCCGTCTTTGCCCATCGCCAAAAGCCGGTACCCGACGAGGGGACGCGAGCCGCCTTCGAATCCGCTCTGAATCAGGCAGAGCAACTGACCACGGAGGCGCTCCAGCGGTCGCCGCAAGACTATGACGCCCTGTTTGCCGAAGAGCTGGCGAATGGATTGCGCGGAAACTATCTGGCGCTGATCGAAAAGCGGGACTTCGCCGCATTGGGCTACATGAAACGATCCCGCTTGATTGCGGAAGCACTATTGGCGGAAGACCCTACCTACTACGACGCTTATCTGGCGGTGGGGGCGGAGAACTACTTGTTGGGCCTCCACTCCGCTCCCCTGCGCTGGATGTTACGCATGGGAGGCGCGAAGACGGATGCCGCCCAGGGCGTGGCCGAATTACGCATCGTGGCCCAGAAGGGGCGCTATCTCGGCCCTTATGCGCGTTTGCTTCTGGTCATCGCCGCACTGCGCGAGAAAGATCACAGTCGTGCCGCCACCCTGCTGCAAGGCCTCGCTCAGGAATTCCCGCATAACCCTCTTTACCGCAACGAACTCGCACGGCTCAGTACAAATTGAATAATCGGATAATTTCAAATTTGGTAATTCGAAATTTGAAATTTGACCCCAGGCCGGTGAGCTACTAGGAAGATGTCCCATAAGTTCGTGCTAGAAATGGAAAAACTGCGTCATTCCGCCCTCAGGGCCTAAAGGCCCATTTTGTTGGCGTTCGGATCGGCACGGCTGAAGCCGTGCCCTGACACAACCCCAGACCTTATGCCACGAACTGCTGGGACACTACACTAGGGACTCGATCACGGCCCGCCTTTCAATTTGAAATTACAAATTACCAAATTTGAAATTACTCAATTACCCCATTTGGGTCATTACTCAATTCCTCGACTTGGGCAAAAGGTCGCCCTAGATCTTGGTAACCGCGGATAACTGCCGCAACTCTACCCCACCGAAACTATCCTGTTTGGGTTGGGTTTCACTCTTTGCGGAGAGAGTTGCTGCTTATAAAACCTTTGCCAGGAGACGGAGTAATGCGTAGAACTCAAGCGGGATGGATGTTGTTGTTATTGGCCGGGCTTGTAGCTTTGGCCGCGTGTGGAGGCGGCAATGCGGCCTCTTCTTCCTCGAACAGTCAAACGGCGGTCCAGGCGGGCACCGTGAACATGGTCCTCAGCGATGCTTCGACGGAAGACTGGGCGCTGATTGGCGTGAAGGTGCTAAGTGTTTCGCTGACCCCGCAAGGCGGAGGAACCCCGGTGACCATATATACCGCCCCCTCTCCAGCGCCCTCTATCAACTTGGTACAACTGGATCAGCTGGGCGAAATCATCGGCAACGCTCAGGTGGCGCCGGGAACCTACACCAGCGCGACCCTTACCATTAGCGCTAACCCCGGAGACGTACTGCTGACCACCGCCGCCGATCCGCAGACGGGCTTCGACGGCGGAAGCAGCCAATCGATTCCCGCCAGCCAAATTCAAATCCAGGGCACGACGGGAAGCAGCGGCAGTAAGACGGTGTCCGTCCCCGTAAAGCTGGTTTCCAATCTGGTAGTTACGGCCAATCAGAGCAATGCGTTGGATTTGGAGTTTGATCTCTCGCACCCTGCCTTTATCGTGGAACACAACGCGGCAGCGGGTGTTATCTGGAGCGTAAACTTCAATGGCCCGGTTCGCCATCATCCGATTTATGATCTTACCCGCCTTATCCTGCGCCATCTGTATGCCCAGGTAGGCAGCGTGTCTTCGGATAACAGCACCATCACCGTGACCCGGCAGTTCCCCACGGAGCCGCCCGTGAGTCCGGAGACAGCCGTGGCCTCTTCGTATACGTTGCCGATTCTGGCTGATTCCACGAATGGCACCATCTATTATGACGTGGACGCCAAGGCCGCCGGCGTTGCCATCAAAGACTTCTCCAGCATCGCCAGCACTCTGCCCACCAAGTACGTCCGCATAGCCGCCCGCTATCAGGCGAACGGAACGCTGGTGGCGGTACGCATCTGGGCCAGCAGCAGCTTCAATAGCGTATGGATCAGCCCTGAAGGTCACGTCCTGCATGTGGATTCAACGAACGATGTGATTACGATTCAAAACGAACTGGGCAAAGGCGTGAAGGTAACAGTGGGCAACAGCACCGAGTTTTTCTTCCGGACACCGTGGAATACGTTGTCGGATGCGACCCCGATTGCCACAGGAACCCAGTTCTTGACGGATAACGACTTGGTGCGCGGATTCAAAGTACACGTCTCCCTGGTCGATCCCCTGGCGAGCACACTGACGGCGCAGACCGTGGACATCGAAATCGCCAAGTACGATGGCACCATTTCCAGCGCCACCACCACTGGCTTCGATTACACGCGTAACTTCGCGACTGCCACCGATGACTACACCAACAAGGCGCTGGATTACATCTCCAGCACCACGGCTAACGGCAATGATCCCAACACGGGCGCCGCGATCACGGGATTCAAGTGGTGGAATTTCACTTACCCAACCGTGCTGCAAGACGGCGCCAACGCGACTTCCAGCTTTATGTCGGCCACCAACGGCTCAGCCAATTTTAATGGCACCGTGGGCTCCGAGCCCGCCTGGGGCGTGAGTTACTCCACGTGGAATGATCCGGCCAGTAGCAACAATTGGTCGGCCCTGTGGTCGGTCCTGGAACCCACTCCGCTGCCCTTAGGCACCGCCGGAGCATGGGCTTCGGGCGCCAACAGCGGCAGCTTCGGACTGACCGTGCCTGGAGGCGCCAATTCGGTTCCGGTGACCGCCAGTACGGTTTCCGGCTCCGCCCCGGTCGTATATCAAGTGGATAGGACCAAAGGGGTCGTAACCGTGAGCCTGCAGGACATCACCACTTCGGCCGGTCTCAGCACCTTTACGACGGCTCTGGCAACGCTGCCGCCAGTAAAGGTCTACGGAATACCCCAATCTGACGGCACGATTAAGTCTTACGTGATCTTCTATTACACCGGCGATAGTTTGCCCACCGACTAGTCTTCCCTGCTCCACCCTCTGATAGCCGCCCCGCTCCTCGGGGCGGCCTTTTTATTTACGGCCGGGCCACGTCAGGAATCAGGAGTTAGAAGTTAGGAGTTAGGAATCAGGAGTTAGGAGTTAGAAGTTAGGAGTTAGGAGTTAGAAGTTAGAAGTTAGCGCGTGGCCCTCTTCTAACTCCTAACTTCTGAATTCTAAATTCTGAATCAGCAGATGCGCGGTAGTTGTTCTCCGCTCAGCATGTCGAGCACGCGTTGGGTTCCGATCGGGGTGCGCAAGGCAACCATGCCGGCCGGCCCCTTGGCCGTGTGGCCAATCCGCGCCGCGCGGGAGGAGACTTCACATCGCCGCATGATTTCCAGCGCCCGTTCGGCCTCCGCCTCGGGAAGAAAAACCACAAAGCGTCCTTCATTGGCCAGATAGAGCGGATCGAAACCGAGAATTTCGCAGGCCCCGCGAACGTCCTCGCGAACGGCAATGGATTCTTCTTCCACGACCAGATGCAGTGCCGCCGTTTCCGCAATCTCGATCAGCGAGGTCGCCAGTCCGCCACGGGTGAGATCGCGCAAGCAGTGCACCGGAATGCCGGCTTCCAGCAGCGCCAACACGGGCGCGGCGACAGGTGCGCAATCGCTCTCAATGACACTTTCGAATTCCAATCCTTCCCGCGTTGCCATGATGGCAATGCCATGGCGGCCAACGTCCCCGCTCAGCAGAATGGCGTCTCCGGGCCGTACGCTCGCCGGACAGATACTGCGCCCATGCTCGATCACTCCTACACCGGCGGTGTTGATGAAAATGCCGTCCCCTTTGCCTTTGTCCACCACCTTGGTATCACCGGTCACCACCTGCACACCCGCCACTTGCGCACAGCTACGCATCGAGGCCAGGATTCGTTGCAGCGATTCCAGCGGCAATCCTTCCTCCATGATCAGCCCGACGCTCAGATAGGCGGGACGCGCGCCGCACATGGCCAGATCGTTGACCGTCCCATTGACGGCCAGAGTGCCAATATCGCCGCCAGGAAAAAACAGCGGTTGCACCACATAGGAATCGGTGGTGAAGGCGAGACGAGCATCCTTAATCGAGAAAACCGCGCCATCGTGGCGGGATTCCAGCAAAGGATTACGGAACGCCGGCAAAACGTACTGTTCGAGCAAGTCGTGCATCAGCTTGCCGCCGCCGCCATGCGCCAGCATTACCTGCTTGCGATCGTTAACGGGCAGAGGACAAGCGAGAGTGAAAGTTTTTTCGTCTGGCAAGAAATTTCTCCAAAACTCGATGTAGCGCCGCCGTCTCGGCGGCTGTCCCTGTGGGCGTCTCGCCGACAGCGGTTCTCGATGTTGCAGCCGGGACGGCCGCAACGACAGCCGGCGAGACGCCGGCGCTACATCGCGCCGACCGTTTAGTACAAAACTTGACCCGTTTACACCAAATTCTTTAATTCAATGCTTATAGGTGCTTCGACTCCGCGCCTCTGGCGCTCCGCTCAGCATGCGTTCCATCCCTTGTCGAGCCTGCTATCCCGCTCGCTCATGCCGCCGATAACGATAATAGGCGGCACAGGCGCCTTCGTTGGAAACCATGGTCGCGCCTAGCGGGTGTTCCGGCGTGCAGCGGGTGCCAAAGGCGGGACATTCGAAGGGCTTCTTGACTCCCCGCAGCACCTGCCCGCTGATACATTCGCCATCTTCCTCGGCGGAATATGCGGCTACGCCGAACTTGCTCTCCGCATCGAACGGCGCGTATTCCGCCGTCAGGCCAAGCCCACTGTGGGGAATTTCTCCGAAGCCTCGCCACTTGCGTGCCATCACGCGAAACACCTTCCCCATCAACTCTTGTGCGGGAACATTTCCCTGGCGGCGCACGGAGCGGCGGTATTGGTTTTCGACCTCGGCCCGGCCCGACTCCAACTGCCGCACGCACATATAAATGCCTTGCAGAATATCCAGCGGCTCAAAACCGGTCACCACAATAGGAACCCGGTACCGTTCCGCAATGGGCCGGTACTCCTCAAATCCCATCACGGTACACACATGTCCGGCGGCCAGAAATGCCTGCACCCGATTTTCCGGAGAATCCAACACCGCCTCCAGCGCCGGCGGCACCAAGACATGGGAAACGAGAATGGAAAAATTTAAAACTCCCGTCTGCTTTGCCTGATATACCGCCATGGCATTGGCGGGAGCCGTAGTCTCAAACCCGACGGCAAAAAACACGACTTCCCGGGTTGGATTATCCCGCGCCAATTTCAATGCGTCCAACGGGGAATACACAATGCGTACATCGCCGCCATTGGCCTTCACGTGAAACAGATCATACTGTGTGCCGGGTACCCGCAACATATCCCCGAAGGAGCAGAAGATTACCTCCGGGCGGGCGGCAATCTGGGTGGCCTTGTCGATCAACTCCACCGGGGTGACACACACCGGACATCCGGGACCGTGAAGCAGGGCCACAGTCGGCGGCAGTAACTCGTCGATCCCGAATTTCATGATGGCATGCGTCTGTCCGCCACACACCTCCATAATGGTCCAGGAACGTGTGACCGCCGAGTGAATGGCGGCAGCCATTTGCTTTACCGCGGCAACCTCTCGGAACTCGTCGACGAACTTCATGGCCGCTCCTCATCGTCTTTGGGCTTCGGAGGGCCGCCGGCTTCCAATTCCATGAGTTCGCCCATCTGGCGTAAATAGCCCAGCGTCTGCTCGGCCTCGGCTTCATCCACAATGCTGAGGGCAAATCCGACATGAACCAAAACATAGTCGCCGACCTTGGCTTCCGGCACGTAGGCCAGATTGGCTTCCTTCACAATCCCGCCAAAGCTGACGCGACCGGCACGCAACATGTCGGCTCCGGAAATGCTGAGGATTTTTCCTGGCACGGCAAGACACATGAGAGTTCAATTCCTCCATGTAGCGCCGGCGTCTCGCCGGCTGTCCTGTGGGCGTCTCGCCCACAGGGTTTTGCTGCATGTACTGGTACGGCCGGGACGGCCGCACCGACAGCCGGCGAGACGCCGGCGCTACCCTCAATGGCGTGCCACTGAAGAGATAGGGTTTGTAAAAGAGTTTCTGGAGAGCGGAGCGCGTCCCGCATAGCGGGACGCGCGGAGTCGAAGCACCTATGCACTCCTGTGCACACGCACGATATCGCGGGTGCGCGAAAAGTACATAGGCCCTTCGACTCGGGGCTATGGCCCCTCGCTCAGGGTGACAACTGAATTGGACGTTCGAAATGATTACACACCGCCAAACTGATATTACAACTATCCATCAAAACGAGCTGGGGCCGGAAAGTTTCTCTCCGGCCTCAGGCTTGGTTGATACAATAGACAACTTGCGGCGGCAAGCACGCGCCTAAGATCAACATGGCCGACGAATTATTTCTGAACCTCTGGTTTCCCAGCTTCACCGAAGCGGAGATGATGCCGCGCACGCTCTCCGTGCTGCGACAATTTCCGTTCTCCGTGCAACGCCCGGGCATCTCCTATCTGGCCATACACCCAGTCAATTGGGGCGAAGCGACAGTGCTGGAAGAGCAATTCCTGCCCGGAATCGATCCTGAACCCGCCGTGGCCATGGCGGCGGAATCCGTTCATGACGATTACGCCTATGTGTTCGAAACCAACTGGGATTTGTGGATGCCCAGCGAGAACGCCGAAGAGGAAGTCGAGTTTGTGCCCACGCCTTTGCCGGTGAAATTCATTGTTCATGGGATCGATTTCGAGGAACACACCTACCTGGACGCCGGCCATCTGCAGGTGGATTTTGGTTTGGACGCACCCTTCCTCTACGAAGACGTTGATATGACTCCCGCCACCGAGGCTCGTTTTCGCGCCAACGTACAAAAGTTGGTCCTGTTCACCAATATCGTGGAAAAGAACTGCGGCATCAGCGGACGCGTCCTATGGTCCGAATCGGAAGAAAATCTCGCCCAAAAACTACTGGAGCGTTTGCAGAGAGTGCAGTAGCGCGGGCACAGCCCGCGCTACGTTCCCCGTCTCCCGTTCCCCGCAGGGCACACGTCCCCCGTCCCCCGTCTCCCGTTCCCCGCCTGGCGTCCTCGGCACAACGGAAAACATCTTCTAGCAGAACCCGAATCGGCCCGTCCGTTCCCCGTTCCCCGCTTGGAATCTTCGTGCCCCGGGCTCTGTTGCTTTGCCGACTAATTGTCCGGGATATGTTTTCCTTTCGACCAGAAACAAACATCTATGTTGGGAGCCCCCTGATTCCTGCGGTTGCTGGGAACTCGCCTGCTGGCGGGGGACCGGGGACCGGGGACGGGGGACGGGGAACGTGTTTCAGCGGTGACGGGGAACGTACGTACAGCGTACAATTCTGCGCTGAGAGGAAGCCTTATGAAACCATATCGGCAAGCGATTCTGTTAGCAGTTCTGGGACTGAGCCTGGCGGTGGTGGCCCAGCAGGACAAGACCCCTCCCCCCGAGCGCGGCCAGAAAGACACGGCGGCGGAAAAGATGGCCCGTCCGGCTCCGCCCAAGGAACAACCCTCGCCCTCGTCCGCGGCGGAAGCGGGGGAAGGCGAGAAGGCACAGAAGGCCCTGCACTTCGATATGACTGAAGTGGCGCCGGTCGTAACGCATCACGAAATGAAATCCGGCGGCAAAATCTTGCATTACACGGCGACCACCGGGCGTCTGCCGATCAAAGCGGCCAACGGTACGATCGAGGCCGAGATGTTCTTTGTCGCCTACACGCTGGACGGCTCCGGTGCCGACCCCAGTCACCGTCCTTTGACCTTCGCTTTCAATGGCGGTCCGGGTTCGGCTTCCATATGGCTGCATATGGGCATTCTCGGTCCCCGCCGGGTGGTACTCTCGCCGGAGGGATTTTTGCCCGCTCCGCCGTATCGACTGGAAGACAATCCGTATACTCCGCTGGATGCCACCGATTTAGTGCTGGTAGATGCCATCGGTACCGGATATAGCCGTCCGGCGGATCCCGAGCAGGCCAAGAAGTTCTGGAACGTGAACGGCGACATTGCGGCCTTCGGCGAGTTTATCCGCATGTACATCTCGCGCTACGAACGCTGGTCCTCACCCTTGTACCTGCTGGGCGAAAGCTATGGAACCACGCGCGCCGCGGGGGTTTCCGGATATCTGAGCGACAAGGGCATCTACTTTAACGGCATTGATCTGCTCTCCACCGTGCTGAGTTTTGAGACCCTGATCTTCACCAAGACCAACGATGTTCCCTATCCTTTGCTGATCCCGAGTTACGCCATGGTAGCGGCGTATCACAAAAAGCTGGCGCCTGAGTTGATGCTGGACTTGCCCAAGACACGAGCCGAAGCCGAGCGCTGGGCCGCGACCGAATACTGGCCCGCGTTAAATAAGGGCGATGCCCTGACGCCCGAAGAGCACAATTCCATCTTGGACGGACTGGCCCGCTATACGGGATTGCCCAAGCCCATCCTCGATCAGGCCAACCTGCGGGTAGATGTCGATCAATTCACGCATTATCTGCTGGCGGATCAGAAGCTCCGCGTTGGCCGGCTTGACGGCCGCTACGCCGGCCCCGATCCGATCGGCTACATGGACGAAACGCCGGGCTTCTTTGATCCCACCGCCACCAATACCGAAGCTCCCCTCACCTCGGTATTCAACGACTATGTACGCCGCGATCTCGGCTACAAGGTCGATATGCCCTACTACACGCTGGCCCAAGAATACGAGAAGAACTTCAAGTGGAGTTGGAATCAAGGAGGACCTGGCGATGATGATCCCATGGGCTTTCCCGACACGGCAACCGCCCTGCGCGGAGCCTTGGTCAAGAACCGTTGGCTGAAGGTCCTGGTGATGGAGGGTTATTACGACTTGGCCACGCCCTATTTTGCCGCCAACTACACCATGGACCACCTGAACCTGAGCCCCGAGTATCGCAAGAACATCTCCTACGCCACCTACGATAGCGGACACATGGTGTACTTGCGCAATGAATCGGCGGAAAAGATGAAGAAGGACTTTGTGGGATTCGTCAAAGGAACGCAGTAGGCCTGGGTACGCGGGCTTCCAGCCCGCAGGGGTAAAGAATGGAAACGACAACTGCCAAAGGATGGTACTCGCGCGGTTATCAACCGCATTTTGACGAGCCCGAGCTTGTGCAGTCGATCACTTTTCGACTGCATGATTCCGTACCGGAAGCGGTTCTGGAAAGATGGAGGCTTGAACTTGGCTTGCTAAATCCGACGCCTTCTGACGATCCGCGTCAGGTCGAACTGAGAAAGCGTTTGGATGTCGAGGACGCTGGTTATGGATGCTGTCATCTCGGCCGAGAAGACACCGCAACCATCATGCAGAATGCCTTATTGCACTTCGATGGGACCCGCTACAAACTGCTTGCATGGTGCGTTATGCCCAACCATGTCCATGTACTCAGTGAAACCGTTCCTGGGCATCCCCTGCCGGGCGTAGTCCATAGCTGGAAGTCTTTTACCGGCACTGCCATCAACCGCGTGATCGGCACCAGCGGAACATTTTGGATGCCTGACTACTTTGATCGATTCGTTCGCAACCAGAAGCATCTGGAATCAGTAATCGACTACATCGAAAACAACCCGGTGAAGGCCGGGCTGGTAGCCGACCCCACGGAGTGGCGCTATTCGAGCGCCTGGTTACGGACAAGAAACAAATACTAACAAGCTTTGGGTGTGTCGGACTTCCAGTCCGCAGGAACATGCGGGCTGGAAGCCCGCGCACCCAGGCCAGAGAAAAAGCCCAGCCCCGCAATGCGGTACTGGGCTTTCTGACAGAGAGGCAGCTCGGTGCGCCTCGAAGTTATTTCGTTCTTCCGCCTTCGATCTTCAGCGCTACGCTGGCGCCGGCCTGGGCAGCAGCCAGGCGAGCGGTCAACACGCGGAAGGGCGAGCAGGAGACGTAATTGAAGGCGTTGTTCGCGCAGAACTCGACGGACGAGGGTTCGCCGCCGTGTTCGCCGCAAATGCCGACCTTCAGGTTCGGACGAGTCTTGCGACCCTTCTCCACCGCGATCTTGATCAATTGGCCCACGCCTTCCTGGTCGAGCACTTCAAAGGGATCCTGTTTCAGGATGCCTTCGCCGACATACTTAGGCAGGAACGTATTGATATCGTCACGCGAGAAGCCGAAGGTGGTCTGGGTAAGATCGTTGGTGCCGAACGAGAAGAACTCGGCTTCCTGGGCGATCTCATCGGCCATCAGAGCGGCGCGCGGCAACTCGATCATGGTGCCGACCATGTAATCGACCTTGGCGCCCTTTTCGGCGAAGACTTCGGCGGCCACACGGCGGACGATGGCGCCTTGGTTGGCCATTTCCTTGATTCCGGTGGTGAGCGGAATCATGACTTCCACCTTCGTCTTTTTGCCGGCCTTCTCGGCGGCGACAGCCGCTTCGAAGATGGCGCGCGCCTGCATCTCGGTGATCTCCGGATAGGTGATACCCAGACGGCAACCGCGCATGCCCAGCATCGGGTTCAGCTCATGCAGTTCATTGACGCGATGCAGCAGCGTCTTCAAGCCCTTGAGCTTCGGCGATTTGGGTTTGGTGGCTTCCAATACCGAGATTTCCACCATCAGGTCTTCGCGCTTGGGCAGGAACTCGTGCAGCGGCGGATCCAGTAAACGGATCGTAACCGGCAGCCCGTCCATAGCCTTGAAGAGGCCGAGGAAATCGGCGCGCTGCATGGGTAGCAACTTCTTCAGGGCGGCGCGGCGATCCTTCTCATTGTTGGTCAGGATCATCGCCTGCATGTGGGGAATACGGTCCTGGGCAAAGAACATGTGCTCGGTGCGGCACAAGCCGATGCCTTCGGCGCCGAAACTAACCGCCTGCTTGGCATCGCGGGGAATGTCGGCATTGGCGCGAACGCCGATCTTGCGGTAGGGGTCGGCCAGTTTCATGAAGGTGACCAGGCGGGGATCGTTGGAAGTCGGCTCCAGCGTATTCAGGCGGCCATTGATGACGCGCCCGGTGGTGCCATCCAGCGACAACCAGTCGCCTTCCTTCAGGGTGATGCCCTTAACGCGCATCTCCTTTTTCTTCTCATCGACGGTGATCGAACCGGCGCCGGCGACGCAGCATTTGCCCATGCCGCGGGTGACGACGGCCGCGTGGCTGGTCATGCCGCCGCGCGAGGTCAGAATGCCCTTGGCCACTTCCATGCCGTGGATATCTTCCGGCGTGGTTTCGGCGCGCACCAGGATGATGGAGGCCGCTTTCTTGTCACGCGTCCACTTCACGGCATCGTCGGCGGTGAAAACGATCTGGCCCACGGAGGCGCCCGGCGAAGCCGGGAGGCCGATAGCGAGAACGTTTACGGCAATACCCTTCTCGTCCAAACGCGGAACCAGGAAGTCATAAAGTTGATTGGGTTCGACACGGAAGATGGCTTCTTCCTTGGTGATCAGACCTTCTGCCACCATTTCCAGGGCGACGCGAACGGCGGCAATTCCGGTACGCTTGCCGTTACGAGTCTGCAACATGTACAGCTTGCCTTCTTGAATGGTGAACTCGAAGTCCTGCATGTCCTTGTAATGACGTTCCAGACGGGTGGTGATTTCGCGCAATTCCTTGTAGGCAGCCGGATCGATCTTCGCGAGCTGGCTGATATGGACGGGGGTACGAACGCCGGAGACAACGTCCTCGCCCTGCGCGTTCATCAGGAATTCGCCGTAGAACTCGCTCTCGCCATTGGCGGGATTCCGCGTGAAGCCCACGCCGGTGCCGCTGCTCTCGCCCAGGTTGCCGAATACCATGGCCTGCACGTTCACGGCGGTGCCGAGATCGTCGGAGATGTTGTTGATGCGGCGATAGTGCTTGGCGCGCGCATTGCTCCAGGAGCGGAACACGGCATCGCGGGCCATCACGAGCTGCGCTTGCGGATCTTGCGGGAAGTCAATTTTGGCGTACTTCTTGACAACCTGCTTGTACTCTTTGATCACTTCCTGAAGCGCCTTCGCATCCAGGTCGGTATCCATCTTGGCTTTCTTCTGCTTTTTCTTGGCGTCGAAGACTTCGTCGAAATGCTCTTTACCGATCTCCAGCACAACGTTGCCGAACATCTGGATCAAGCGGCGATAAGAATCATAGGCGAAACGCGGGCTATTGCTCCGCTTGGCCAAAGCTTCCACGCTCTTGTCGTTCAGTCCGAGGTTCAGGATCGTATCCATCATGCCGGGCATGGAGAACTTGGCGCCCGAACGGACACTGACGAGCAACGGATTGTCGCCCTTACCCAGTTTCTGATCCTGCAATTCTTCCAGGCGACGCAGCGCCTCGTCCATGGCGTTCGTGACCACGCTGGAAGTCTTGCCGGCGCGCATGAACTCACGACACGCTTCCGTTTGAATGGTAAAGCCCGGGGGGACGGGCAACCCGGCATTCGTCATTTCGGCCAGACCGGCACCTTTGCCGCCCAGCACATCCTTCAACTTGCCATTCCCGTCGGCTTGTCCGCCGCCGAAGAAATAGACGTATTTCACACCTGTTTGTGGAGCTGTGACCATCGTGACCTCTCTAGTCTTAAATTAGTAGTCCGGTACAAATTATTGCTTACTTCGCGGTGACGATCTCGCTGAAATCCGCGATCGTCGAAAAATCGTTCACTAAGGTTTGCAGGAGCGCCAATCGACGTCCCCGCACCATCTCATCGTCCACCATGACCATGACCTTGTCAAAGAAAGCGTCCACCACAGGTCGCAACTTGGACACTTCGGTCAGTGCCTGGGGATATTGGTGACTCTTGGCCAGTTCGGCCACAGCTTTGGCCGAAGCCGCCGCTTGCAAGGCCAGCTCGCGCTCCGCCGGTTCGCCTTCCACCAACTGCTCCGCCGGCACGGCGTCCGCGGACTTCCATTTACCGGCCTCGGTCGCTTGCCGCAGAATGTTCTTCATTCGCTTGAACGAAGTCGAAATGGCTTCGAAATCTTCCGACGGACGAACCTCGGCCACCGCCTGAGCGCGCGCTACGGCATCCACCACCTCATCGGCACCCGCGGCCAACACGGCGTTCACCACGTCATAGGCAAAACCGAGCGCCTCGCGCAAATAGAATTCGAGACGCTCCCGCAGAAACTTTTCGATGGCGCCGGAAAAATCGAAGTCCGCGGCAAACTTCCGGGAGGCTTCCGAACCGGCATAGCCTTTCTCGGCGTCGGCAAACAAAGCCGCCAAACTGATGGGCAATCGGTGCTCGGCAATGGTTTTTACAATGCCATTGGCCTGACGCCGCAATGCAAAAGGATCTTTCGAGCCGCTAGGCTGAAGCCCGAGAGCAAACATGCCGGCGATGGAGTCGGCCTTATCGGCGATGGAAACCACGGCCCCGTCCAGGGTGCGCGGCGCGGCATCTTCCATCGATTCCGGCTTGTACTGGTAATAAATCGCATCGGCAACGGCCGTTCCCAGCCCTTGCGCCTGGGCATATAAGCCGCCCACGATGCCTTGCAATTCGGTAAATTCCTTCACCAGTTCCGCGGTCAGATCGGTTTTCGCCAGCAGCGCGGCATCCTGCACGGCGGCGCGATTGACGCCGAGTCCGGCTGCCTCCAGCCAGCCCGCGAGGGTGCCCCCCAGTCGAACCATGCGCTGCGCTTTGTCGTAGTAGTTACCCAAATCCTTCTGGAAGGTGACGCTCTTGAGCATCTCAACGCGCTGCTTGAGCGGCGTCTTCTGATCCGTATTCCAGAAAAATCGGGCATCGCGGAAACGCGCGCGCAAAACGCGCTCGTTGCCGTGGCGAATCAAACCGTCGGGATCGCTTTCGGTATTCAGCACCGCCAGAAAATAGGGGGCCAGCTTGCCATGGGCGTCTTCCACCGCGAAATATTTCTGGTGATCGCGCATCACGGTGACCAGCACCTCTTCCGGCAGCGTGAGGAACTCGCTCTCAAATCCGCCCAGGATGACGGAAGGAAATTCGGTCAGGTTCACCACCGTGCTTAGTAATTCTTTGTCCTCGCGCCAGCGGGCTCCGGAAACTTCGCGAACCGCGGCATCCAGGGCCTTACGGATCACCTGTTCGCGCTCCGGTTGCATCAGCACACGGGCATTCGCCAAGGCTTCGGTATAGTGGTCGGCGCGATCCACAAATACCGAACCGCTGGATAGTTGCCTATGGCCACGCGATTCGGAGGCGGCCATGATGCCTTCAAACTCCAGGGGCACGATCTCGCCATCCAGCAGCGCCACCAGCCAGCGCACCGGACGAATAAAGCGCTCGGTCTTAACCCGCCAGTACATCGCCTTGGGCCAATAGATGCCCGCCAGTTCGCGAGGCAGCACTTCGGCCAGAATCTCGGCGGCTCCGCGGCCGGCTCGAACGGCCTTGGCCACCAGATATTCGCCTTTGGCGGTCGATACGGTTTTCAATTCCGAGGCCGGCACGCCGGCCTTCTTGGCAAACGCTTCCACCGCTTTGGGATTCTTCGCCGCCACGCTCGTAGCGGGGCCAAGCAGTTCCTCTTCCAGATCCAGTTGGGTCCGGCGCAGGCCACGGGCCAGGACCGCCAACCGGCGAGGAGTGGAGAACGGTGTGATACCGGCGGTCTCCACCAACCGCTCGCGCACGAGCACGTCGCCTACCCGTTGCGCCAGTTCCATCTGCGCCGCGTCAATCATGCGCGCGGGAATTTCTTCGGTTCCGATCTCTAACAGAAAATCAGGCATCTCTTCCCTCAACTGAAGCGCTGGTTGTAGCGCCGGCGCCCTCGCCGGCGGGCCCCATTTTCGAGCTTCGCAGCCCGCCGGCGGGGGCGCCGGCGCTACCCGTCATCACGATTGTGCCGCTCCGGCCACTTCTTCCTTTACTGCCACTGCGGACTTGCTTTGCTGATCGACCCAGGCTTTGGCTACGCCCACGGCTAAATTGCGAATACGGGCGATCACGCCCACGCGCTCGGTCACGCTAATCGCTCCGCGCGCGTCCAGGATGTTAAACAGGTTCGAACAGTTCAGGCACAGTTCGTAGGCTCCCAACAGGGGAAAGCGCTTTTTCTCCGCCAGGATGGCTGCGCGGGAGACGCCCTTCGCTTCGGAAGCAGCTTTATTCCCGCCCAATCGGTGATAGCCGTCAATCAGCGCTTGACACTCGGCCTCGTACAACTCCAAGTGTTTCCATGCCTTTTCAACATCGGCGGACTCGAAGTTATACACGGAAACCTGCAACTCTTCGTTAAGCCGCACATCCCCGTAGGTCACCGGCTTGCTGGTGGCAAGATCGTGCGCCCAAACGATGTCGTAAATCGAATTCACATCCTGCAGGAAGGCGGCAATGCGCTCCATCCCATAAGTCAGTTCGACGGAAATCGGGTCCAAGTCTACGCCGCCGCACTGTTGGAAATAGGTAAACTGGGTGATCTCCAGGCCATCCAGCATGACTTGCCAGCCAATGCCCCAGGCGCCCAGTGTGGGCGACTCCCAGTTATCCTCTTCGAACTTGATGTCGTGCTTCCGCAGGTCGATGCCGATGGCGGTGAGCGATTCCAGGTAGAGTTCCTGGATATTGTTCGGCGGAGGCTTCAGGATCACCTGCATTTGCGTGTGCTTATAGAGGCGGTTGGGATTCTCGCCGTAACGGCCGTCGGCCGGACGGCGGGATGGTTGAATATAGGCCACGTGATATGGTTGCGGCCCCAACACGCGCAAGAAAGTCTCCGGCGCCATGGTGCCGGCGCCCACTTGCAAATCGAAGGGCTGCTGCAAGATGCAGCCGCGCTCGGCCCAGAACTGCGAAAGCCGCAGGATCAGCTCCTGATAGGTCAGCGGTTTACAGGATTCATCCACGTCAGCACTCAATCCTTATATGACAATTTGAAGCCGCAACAGCACGGCTAAAATCGGGCTCTACCCGGGATTCGTCGTGCCCGGCCCCTAGCTACTAACTACAAACCACGAACTACTAAAGTTTGGCCAACATGACCGCGGTGATCAGCCGCTTCTCGATGTGGCCTTCGATCCGCTGCACCAGAAACTGCCGCAGATCGGAGGCCCGTTGCTTGGGCCAAACTTCACTCGCAAAACTCTCGACTGGCGCGCGTAAAATCCGCGCCGCCGCCGCCCGCGACTCCGGGAACATTTCCGAGCAGGCCAAGCGCTTGTCTTGCCCACACATCAAGCCCTCGACCAAGGGATGAAAAAAAGCCCGCTCGCCATCCAATACTTCCCCGCAAACCGCGCAAGCCGCCAATTCCGGCAAGAAGCCCAGCAACCGGACCACCCACAAGTCAAAGTAGGTGAGCGGAGCCCACAGAACGCCTCGCTTGAGCACGGCCAGCACGGAAACCGTCAAGCGAAAGATGGCATCGTTCGCTTCCCGATCCGGCATCACCTCGTCCAGCACTTCAGCCACATGCGCCAAACCCACGGCCCGCGGATAGTCCACCGGATCGGTCAGCGGAGAGGCAATCACATCACAGGAATCAATGCGCGCTAAATCCTGCCGTTCGCGATCTTCCCAATAAACCCGCACCGTGGTCAGCGGTTCCAGCGCACCGCCAAAACGCTTACGCGATTTCTGCGCCGCCCGCGCGATGCCCCGCAGCTTGCCTTCACTCCGCGTAAAAAAACTCACCAGCAGATCGGATTCGCGTAGCGGATAGCTACGTAATACGACCGCCTCCGATTGTTTCAGCGGCATAGTACGGCGGCTGGCCCTGCCTTGTCAGACGACTCTAAGCGCCGTCCCGCGGTGAAAACTAAACTTGTATTCTAAATCAGTGTTTCCGTGACGGAAAGGGCTTCGACCGAAAGGATCACAGTTTGCGATTAATCCTCCGCGTCCAGGCCAGCTTCTGGCTGTCCACGGTGAGTCCCTTGCCCTTTCAGTTTCCCCCCGGATTTTTGTTAGAATAACCTGTTGGTGAAAAGCACAGCACTTCGAGAGGGAGTGACAAGCAATGGCATATGTGATCGCAGAACCATGCATTAACACCAAGGATACGGCTTGTGTTGATGCTTGCCCGGTGGATTGCATCCACCCCAAAAAAGACGAAGAGCCTTTCGAAAAAGCGGAGATGCTGTATATCGATCCCGTCGAGTGCATCGATTGCGGCGCTTGCGTTCCGGTCTGCCCCGTTTCCGCTATTTTCGCGCTCGATGATTTGCCGGAAAAATGGAAGGCCTATACGGAAAAGAACGCCGAATACTTCGGCCGCAAATAGTTTCGCCGTAGCTCAAGATAAAAAGGCGCGCACCCCGGTGCGCGCCTTTTTATGTGTAGCGAAACGCTAAATTCGCTGCTTCACCCACGCCGCGGTGCTGGGCAGGGGGTCCAGATCGCGGCCGGCGAGAAGACTGTCGAACTGCTTCAGCAGGATGGGCTGCAGTGCCGGATTGGCGGCCAGGGTTTCGGTGCTATCGAGCCTCCACGGGCTGCCGTCAAAGCGAGTAACGATGCCGCCGGCTTCGCGTACCAGCAAAACTCCAGCCGCCGTATCCCAGGGATTCAAATTGAACTCCCAATAACCATCCACCCGGCCGGAGGCTACCGAAGCCAGATCCAACGCGGCGGAACCCGGCCGCCGAATACCATGGGAGCGCAGGGTTAGCTGGTGATAGAAGTGTATGTTGGGATTTTCATGCCGCTTTTTGCTGGGAAATCCGGTGGCCAGCAACGATTCGGCGAGGCTCGTCACTTTGGAAACATGAATCGGCTGCCCATTGAGCGTGGCGCCCTTTCCCTTCTCCGCCGCAAAGAATTCGTCACGCGTGGGATCGTACAACACCCCAGCCGTTAACTCTTCTTTCCGCGTAAGGCCAAGAGAGACGCAAAACACGGGGAAACCGTGAGCGAAATTGGTAGTGCCGTCCAGGGGATCGATGTACCAGCGGTAATCGCTGCCCGACTCGCGCCGCGCGCCCTCTTCGCCCATGAGATCATGAGTTGGCCAATATTCCCGGATATGCCGCGTAATCAGGGCCTCCGACTGGCGGTCGGCTTCGGTCACCAAGTCCACGTCGCCTTTATATTCAAATCCAATGCGGCGATGAAAATAGTCGAGAAGCAAAGCGCCGGCTTCGCGGGCAATCGCTTCCATGCGTGGCAGAAAATCAGATGTAATCACTGGTGAGTTTCCTAAGGCCTTCCCAAAAGACCGAATCCAGAACACAGGAGTTAGGAGTTAGAAGTTTGACTCCAAATTCCAACTCCTAACTCCTGAATTCTGTGTTCTGCTTTTCAGAATTGCGAGCGGTCAGTCCCGTTGGGCCTTGTTGCGGGAAACCTCTTCCGCTATGTACATGATCTCGTGTTTGAAGATAAACAGATTGGGAGCACCTTCCCTGGTCAAACGGATCATGCTCTTATCGTAGTATTCGACCCAGCCGTAGACGACTTCGCCATCCATCAGCTTCACGGCAACCGATCGCTGTTTTTCCCCAAGCATGCGCAAATACCCGATTTCCTCGAACGTTTCTTCGGGAGGCGGAGCTTTACTTGATTTTTTGAACGCCGCTGCAGTCCCAGCGGTTCCAGATGCGCGAAATGCCATGGGTAGATTGTACGCCAGGGCAGTTGCGAGTGGCGAGTTGCGAGGGGCCGGTCCTGGGGATCAAAGGGCAAAAGCGAGAAGTCTTGGGGAAAACGCACCGAAATAGCTGGAGTGGCAGTTCGCCGGGCATACTCGCAACTCTCAACTCTCAACTCGCAACTCGCAACTCACAACTCACCGCAGTTTGCTGGTGTAATAGCCGGCACGGTGACGGACGGTGAGAGCCGCTTCCTTGTGGTTGGGATCGTGAACCTTGACCACAATCTGACGGAAGTCGGAATCGGCCAGGCGCCGGGAAGGATAGTAAGCCAGCAGATACTGCGTGCGCAGTTCCTGGCTGATCTGGTCAAAGGCCCGGTCCAACCGATCCAGGGAGTCCGCGTAGTAATATTTGCCGCCGGTGTCGCGAGAAAGCTGAATCAGGGCGTGCTCGCCGCCGAGGTCGCGTCCGGCACTGGAGGCAATGGGAACCACAATGATGCTATAGACGATGGCCTCCGCTTCTTGTGCCGCCCGCAACGCTTCCTGGTAGCCGACCTTGCTGATCGTGTCCCCGCCATCGGTAATAATGACCATCACTTTGCGTCCGCGACGCCTCTCCAGCGCCTCCGAGCCCAGATAGATGGCGTCGTACATCGCGGTAGCGGAACCGGCACGCAGAGTGTCGATTCCGCGGTCAATCTGTTTCAGATTCGCCGTAAAGGGCACCACCTCATGCACGATCTCGCTAAACTCGTAGACGGCCAGGGCATCGACGGGCCGCATGATCGAGTGGGCAAAGCGGCGCGCCGATTGTACCTCCAGCGGCAAGTCCTTCCGCGTACTGAGGCTGGTATCGACGGCCAACACGATAGAGAGGGGCAATTGCGACTCGCGGTCGAAGACCGCGATCTGCTGCGCAAAGCCGTCTTCCTCGAGCTGAAAATCTTCTTTGGTCAGGCCGCCCACCGGCGCTCCGGCGGAATCCAGCACCGTCGCAAAGACGTTGACCAGCTTAACATCCACGGTAAAAGTGGGATTGCTCCCCGCGTTAGGCGTGGCCGACGGTGCGACGGGAGCGGAAGAGCGCCGCTGCGCGGCATTGGGCACAGCCGGACTGGAATTGGACGGACCGAATTGTCCCCGCAGAAACGGGGCGAACGCGAGTAAAGAGAGGAGGGGGACAACAGCCCACGACGGCTTCATTGTTCACCGCCGGAGCCGGAAGCCGGCAGCACCACCATGGCTGGAGGAAAGGGTTCACCCTGCGCCCACACCGCTCCATCCGCGAAATATTCTTTCTTCCAGATGGGAACGGTTTGCTTCAAGCTATCGATGAGCCAGCGGCAGGCATCAAAGGCGGGTGCGCGATGGGCCGAGGCCACCACGATCAGCACGCTCGCCTCTCCGATCTCCACTCGTCCCAACCGGTGCACAATCGTGACCTCGCGTATGGCAAAACGGACAAGCGCCTCGCCGGCTAACTTCTCCAACTCGGTTGCCGCCATGGGCTCATAGGCTTCATATTCCAGAAACTGGGTGCGCCGGCCGTGGCTCTGGTTGCGCACAATTCCCTGAAACGTCGCAACAGCGCCGTCGCTGGGCTGCTGAATGGCGGCGACGACGCGTTCGCAATCAATGCGGTCGTGAACCAGGGAGGTACGCTGGTTCGCGCCCATTCCCCCACTGACGGGAGGAAGCAGGGCAATTTCATCGTCTTCGTGCAAGGACCGCTTCGGCTCCGCGTATTCCTGGTTTACTGAAACGGCGAGAGAGGGCAGCAAGCCAGCCATACGCGGCAAATCGCGATAGCGGGCCAGCAGATCGGAAACCAGCGCATCGGGGAGCAACTCCACGCTCTCGCCAGCCCGACCCATGATCTCCTTCAATACACCGAAAAATAGCACCCGCACCCGCATGAAGACAGCATACATTCAATTTGAAATTTCAAATTTGAAATTTCAAATTGCTTAGGCTGGCGGGATCGGAAACGTGAAACGAGAAACGTAGAACGAGGAACGTTCCTACGCTGCCGCTTTGACTCGGGCCCTGGCGGGAATAAAGATGGAAAAACAAGTGCCACTGGCACCCTGGCGGGTACTGGTTCGCAGCCGAAGAACGCCCCCTAACTTTTCAACAATGCCTTGCGAAACCCATAAACCCAAGCCGGTACCACGCTCGCCTTTAGTCGTGAAAAAAGCATCGAATACGCGTTTGCGATGCTCGACGGGAATGCCCGGCCCCGTGTCCCCCACGGTGATGCAGACTCCCCGGCGGCTCCACCGGCCTTTCCACTCGCGCGTAAGTCTCAGGCGGATGCGAACTCTTCCGCCTCGGGCTTCCATCGCATCCAGGGCATTGGCCAACAAATTGGAAAACACTTGGCGCAACTCACTGGGGAAACTTTCGATTTCGCCCTGGAACTCATACTCGGTTTGTACTTGTACCGCCGCGTCGCTAAGCCGGCGCGCATAGAGGGCCAAAACACCGTCAAGCACCTCCGCCAGTTTTACCGGCACAGGTTGCGGCACATCGCGATAAAAGCCGAGCATTTGCCGGGTAATATGGGCAATCCGCACCAGTTCCTGTTGGCCCAGATGTACATAACCACGAGCTTCCGCATCCAATCCGGAGCTTTCTTCCAGCAAGAACAGCAGATTCATAACCGCGGCCAGGGGATTATTGATCTCGTGGGCCAAGGTGGCGGCCAAGCGGCCGGTGGCGGCAAATTTTTCGGCAGTGCGCAAGGTTTCTTCCGCGATTTTACGCTCGGTGAGATCCATCACGATCCCGATGAAACGAATCGCTTGGCCGGAAACGTCAAGCACGGGACGACCGCATGACATCAACCAGCGGACCGTGCCGTCCGCGTCTAACACCCGATATTCCAGATAGAATTCCACGCCGTTTTTGGCGGCATCGGATATTCGTTGCCGCGCGAGAGCACGGTCTTCGGGATGGACCACGGCCAGCCAACTCTCCTGGCAGGGATCACAGGCATGAGGTTCCAAGCCATACAACCGCCACAACCCCTCCGACCATACATGCCGGTCCGTAACCAGGTCCCATTCCCACATGCCCGCATTGCCGGCGCCCAAGGCCAGACGCAAGCGCGCTTCGCTGAGACGCAACGCCTCTTCCGCCTGCTTGTCTTCGGTGATATCGCTGAAGTAAACGGCCAGTCCCGAGGGCGAAGGATAGACACGCACTTCCAACCAGATGCCGGGAGTGGGACAGTAACAGAAATGGAGGCTGCGTTGGTCTTTGAGCGCCGTCTCGGCTTGCTGGCGATAGATCGCCGCGGCGGGAAAAGCCTCCCATATCGGCTTCCCCAGCAATTCAGAGCGGTGGCGTTGCAGAATACGCTCCGCTTGCTCATTGATATAAGTGAAGCGCCATTCCAGATCCACGGCAAGAAAGGCGTCGGTGATGCTCTCCAGGATGGCGGCAACCCGTTGTTCGGCAGCCTCGGCCGCGGCTCGCGCTTGTCGCTCGCGCAACACGGCCCGATACAACTCGCCCTCGTCCTGAACCACCGGCACACCAGGAAATACCGATTGCGGGGAAAGCACAGACACTACCAGATCGGGGTTCCGCTCCGCGATCCGGAGCGCTTCCTCAAGCGTTGCCCCTGCTATGACCAGGGAACCGGTCCCCCGCAACAGGCAAGCGGACGCCTCCCGCTGCTCATCGTTGCCTCCCACCACCAGAATGAGAGTCTCAGGCATGACCGTAAATGCCTCGATAATTCGCCACCACCGGTGAATGATCCACGGGCTGGAACACTCGCGCTGCGAGTATAACTCCGGGCCAAGCATGATGTCTGGGCATGCAGAAAAGAATTAATTGCCAAATCCCATTTTGGGCAAGAGTAGCGTCAGGCGAAATCGGCCATATTCACCACAGAGGACACAGAGAGCACAGAGGAAAACGAATCCGAGCCAAAAACCGCTTAGCCGCAGATCAACTCAGATAAACGCTGATCACAAACAGGAGGTACTTCCTGATCCGATCTGCGCTCATCAGCGTTAATCCGCGGCTAAAAGTTTGGGTTTGTTTCCTATGTTTTCCTCTGTGCCCTCTGTGTCCTCTGTGGTGAATCCCCTTATATAGCAGCCGGGACTTCCGCTGGAGTTTCCTGTAAGACCTGTTCCCGCTGCTCGGCGTCCTTCTTTTGTTCCGCCGCGCTGCCGGGAAGCGCCAAGCGCAGCACGTCATCGATACTATTGACGTAATGCACATTGACGCCTTCGGTCTGCTCCGGGGTAATATCCTCTTCCACGTTCAGGCGATTTTCCTTGGGGAAAATAATATCCCGCACGCCCGCGCGTTTGGCGGCAAGAAATTTCTCCTTGACCCCGCCGATGGGAAGAACGTTGCCGCTCAGCGTAATCTCGCCGGTCATCGCCATCAACGGGCGAATCGGTTTATTGGTGAGCAGCGAGATCAACGCGGTCACAATCGTCACACCGGCCGAGGGCCCGTCCTTGGGGATAGCGCCGGCGGGAACGTGAATGTGGATATCGTGATTGGCAAAGAAATCTTCGTCGATGCCAAATTCCTTGGCGTTGGAACGCACCCAGCTCAGACCCGCTTGCATGGATTCGCGCATCACGTCCTGAATCTGACCGGTAATGGTGAAATTGCCCTTACCTTTCATGGTCATGGCTTCAACAAATAAAATGTCGCCGCCCGCCGGCGTCCACGCCAATCCCACCACCACGCCCGGCCGTCGGGTACGATCGGCAATTTCCGTGTCCACGCGAATTTTCGGGCCGCCCAGGAAATCGCGGCGCTGGACGACTTCCGGAGTTACCTCCAACTTGTCGTTCTTGCCCTCGGCAATGCGCCGTGCCTGCTTGCGGCAAACGGTACCGATGTTCCGCTCCAGGTTGCGCACTCCCGCCTCGCGCGTGTAATGGCGAATGATGGTGCGCACCGCGTCCTCGTGGAAATTGATTTGCTCGGGGGTGACGCCATTCTCCTCGATCTGCCGGGGGATCAGGTACTGATAGGCAATATGTACCTTTTCCGGTTCCGTGTATCCCTGCAATTCGATGATTTCCATACGGTCGCGCATCGGTTCGCTGATGGTATCCAGCATGTTGGCGGTGGTGATAAACAACACCTTCGATAAATCGAATTGCACGTCCAGATAGTTGTCGCGGAAGGTGGCGTTCTGTTCCGGATCCAGCGCTTCCAGTAAGGCCGAAGCCGGATCGCCGCGCCAATCGTGACCCACCTTATCGATTTCATCCAGCATGAAGACGGGATCGTTGGTTTCCGCCCGGCGCAGGCCCTGAATGATTTGTCCGGGAAGCGCGCCGATGTAAGTGCGCCGGTGCCCGCGGATCTCGGCCTCATCGTGCATGCCGCCCAGGGAAATACGCACGAACTTGCGCCCCAAAGCGCGCGCGATCGATTTGCCCAACGAGGTTTTGCCCACGCCCGGGGGACCGACAAAGCACAAAATGGGACCGTGCATGGTGGGCTTCATCTTGCGCACGGCCAGATAATCCAGGATGCGATCTTTGACCTTCTCCAGGTCATAATGATCGGCTTCCAGCACGTCGTGCGCCTTGTTGATGTCCACCTCGGTGCCGCTGGATTTGTTCCACGGCAGCACCGCCAACCATTCGATGTAATTGCGGGTAACGGCATAGTCGGCGGCCATCGGCGACATTTTCGCCAGACGACTGAGTTCCTTGACCGCTTCCTTTTTGACATCTTCCGGCATGCCGGCCTGCTCGATCTTGGTCTTGAGATCTTCGGCGTCGCGCGTGTTCTCGTCGGCTTCGCCTAATTCCTTCTGAATGGCCTTCATCTGCTCGCGCAGGTAATACTCACGCTGCGTCTGCTGCACGCGATCCTGCACTTCCGACTGAATCTTGTTGCGCAGTTGTTGGACCTCCAACTCCTTGGCCAGATGCTGGTTGATCTTCTCCAGCCGGAGATGAACATCGACGGTCTCCAGCACCTCCTGCTTGTCCGCGGTGGAAAGCGAAGGCAACGACGAAGCCACAAAGTCCACTAACCGGCCTGGGTCCTCAATGTTGGTCGCCACCGTCGAAAGCTCGTCCGACAAGGTGGGCGAGCCCGCCACAATCTGCTGAAACAGGGTCAAGACGTTCCGTTGCAGCGCTTCTTGTTCCGAGGTCTTGCGGGCCGGTAATTCCGCAATCGTATCCACCATGCCGCGCATGTAGGGCTGCAACTGCGTGTACTCGGTAATCTTGACCCGATCCAGACCTTCGGCGAAGACAAACAGACTCTGGTTGGGCATCTTCACGACTTTGTGCACGATCGCCAGAGAACCAGTGCTGTACAGGTCCGAAGGCTGCGGCGAGTCCACTCGCGCCTCCCGCTGGGCCACCACCACAATCGTCTTATCTTCCCCAAGAGCGTTGATTAATTGCACCGAGCTCTCGCGGCCCACCGTCAACGGTAGGACGGCATGAGGAAACAGTACCGTATCCCGCACCGGCAGGATCGGCAGCGCAACTCGCTGTCCCTCCGGGCGAGGCTCATTCCTGGTGGTCTCTAAATTATGGGTTTGATTAGCCATGATTGCTCCCTGAGTATAACTCGCTCACATTTTGATGAGTTGCAAGTAAAAACGATTCAAACCGGCGGCCAAACCCTTCAGGCAGCCGGATAAATGCCCAGCACCTTTACAAAGTCGGCAACTTCGGCCAAATGCCTTAATGCATTTTTGGCCGCCGCGTCCTGGCCGCGCCTAAAGTCCACATAAAAAACGTACTCCCAGGGACGTCCGCGCATGGGGCGGGATTCTATTTTACTCAAATCCAGGTCGCGCAAGGCAAAGACGCTAAGCGCCCGAAAAAGCGATCCGGGCATACTTTTCAGAGCGAAGGCAATGGAAGTCTTATCGGCCTGGGGAAGGGGCCGCGAGCCGGCCGCCTTGCGAATCAGGAAGAAACGGGTGAAGTTCTGCTTATCGTCCTCCAGCCCACGGCGTAAGATGTGCCCCCCATATTCGCTGGCCGCTTGTGGACCCGCAATGGCGGCGGCATCCGGCAATTGTTCGGCCACAACATGTTTGACGCTCCCCGCCGTATCGTAAAAAGGAATCTGATGGATCGCGGGGTATTGACAAAAAAAATCGCGGCATTGTTGCAGAGCGACAGGATGAGAAAACACCCGCTTGATCTGGGCCAATTTCACGCCCTTGGGCGCGATCAGCGTGTGGGAGATGCGCAAGTAGAATTCGCGCTGGATGAACACGGGACGCGACAACAATAAGTCAAAATGTTCGGCCACCGACCCGGCCAGCGAGTTCTCGATAGGAATAACGGCCGCGGCCACCGACCCGCGCGCCACCCGGTCGAAAACTTCGGCCGAGTTTGCACAGGGAACGATCTTGGCATTGACCAACATGCCTTGTGCCGCCGCATGGCTGAACGAACCCAACTCGCCTTGGATAGCGACTCTCATCATGTTCGCTGATTGTAGTGGAAAAAGCTGTGCAAGGGGCGAGTGGAATGTCAGGGAATACAATTTAGCAGTAGCTGGTAGTTAGTAGCTGGTAGTTAGGGGCCCGGGTCCCTAGCTACTAGCTGCCAACTACTAGCTACTGCGTTTGCCCTTGCAACTTCGTATCGTAGACCTGAAACTGGCAAACATGCCGCTACGCCTGCGCGAATACCACAAAGAAGATTTTGACGAACTTTGGCAGCTCGACCAGCAATGTTTTCCGCCCGGCATTGCCTATTCCCGTTTCGAACTGATGCGCTTCATCCGCCAGCGCAGCGCCTTCACCCTGGTCGTCGAAGATGGAGAGCACACGATCTGCGGTTTCGCCATCGGAGAATGCCGTGCCGTCAAGTCCCGTCCGGCCGGCCACGTAGTCACCATCGATGTACGGGAGCAGTGCCGGCGGGGCGGAGTCGGCAACCTGCTCATGGATGCCCTGGAAGCGCGTGTGCACCAGACCGGCAATGAAGTCGTCTATCTGGAGACGGCGGTGGACAACAGTAGTGCGATTGCCTTTTATAAACGCCGCGGCTACGCCGTACTCAGCACCATCCCGCGCTATTACCTGGGGAAACTGGATGCGCTGCTGATGGGAAAAAAGCTTTAGAACCGCCCTCGGCCTTCGGTCGTCGGCCCTCGGCCAGAAAACCCAAAATCGCAATTGGCTTTTGGCGATTGGCTCAACCCCAGATCTCGCGCAGAGACACTGAGAGCCGACTGCTTAGACGTCATCCCAAAGACCTACACATTACTAGGAGCGCCGCTCTGCTTTCCAGTGCCAAAGCCAATTCCCAGTAGCGGTCTGGTGGCCGCCGGCCGACGACCGCAGGCCGACGACTGCCTTGTCTGGCCGACGTCTCTGGCTTATTGCTTATTGCCTATTGCTTATTGCTATTGGCTACTCGCCTTCAGCTGTCCGCAGGCGGCATAGATATCGCGACCGCGGGGGCGGCGAAGAAAGGCGGGGATACCCGCCCGGATCAGGCATTGTTGAAATTCCTGCACTCGCTCAGGCGAAGGCGTGGCAAAGGCAATCCCCGGCCCCGGATTCAGGGCAATGAGGTTTACTTTACAGCGTAAGCCGTTGAGCAAGAGACTCAGTTCGCGGGCATGCTGGGGCGAATCATTGACCTCGTTCAGCACAACATACTCAAAGGTCAGCCGTTCGCGGGTACGCAGGGGAAACTCACGGGCGCTGGCGATCAACTCCCGCAGGTTCCACTTGCGATTGATGGGCATCAGGCGATCCCGCAGATCGTCATTGGAAGCATTCAGCGAGATGGCCAGTTTTGGCCGCACTGGTTCCAGCCCGAAGTCGCGAATCCGGGGCACGATTCCCGCCGTCGAGACGGTCATGCGCGACTCGGCCAAGCCCACGCCTTCCACCAGTAAGCGCACCGCTTTGACAAAATTCTCGTAATTGAGGAACGGTTCCCCCATCCCCATGAAAACCACGTTAATGCGCTCCCCGGGAGCAACCGCGTGGTCGCGGAGGACGGCCATGATTTGCCCTACGATTTCTCCCGCGCTCAGGCTGCGCTTGGCTCCCAGCAAAGCCGTTAAACAGAACTGACAGTTCACGGCACAACCCACCTGGCTGGATACACAAATCGTGGCGCGGTCGAAGCTGGCGTTGGGATTTTCATCCAGCGAGTCGCCCGCCTCTCCACCATCGCCTTCAGGCATCCAGACAGTCTCGACCAATTCCCCATCGCCGAGCGCCATCAGATAACGGACGGTCCCGTCCGCGGAGACGAACTTCTTCCGCACCAGCGGTAAACCGATTTTGTAGTCTTCTTCCAGGACCTGACGGAGCGAGCGCGGCAGAGTGGAAATATCCGCCAGTTGCGAGATCCGCTGCCGGTATAGGGCCTCAAAAAGCTGCCCACCGCGGTAGCCGGGTTGGCCGAGCCTCCCCATGATCTCCGTAAGTTCTTGATTATTAAGGCCGAAAAGTTCGATTTGAATACCTGCCGCCATGCATCCAATTACCTGACTGCTAGATTAGATTCGCGGCAGCGGTCGCGGAAGCTGCCAGCCTTGGAATAGATATCAGACGGCACCTAACGAGTCCTTCGGCGCCCCGGTGTGTATGATAGCGGATGCCCCACTCTTCAGGTTGTGTTTTTCAGCCCAGGAAGGGGATAACGCGGCACCCAGATTCTCTGTCGGCGAAAATGCCCGCTGCCGCCATCGGCAACGGCGCGTCAAATTAGGAGTGGGGGATACCATGGTGGACGAACTGCGGAACGTACGGCGCACGGTATTGTCCAATGGCCTCACGATCCTGAGCGAGGAGATGCAACACATCCGCTCCGTATCGATCGGCATTTGGGTTAAGAGCGGCTCCCGCCATGAGGAAGCCGAAGCTAACGGCATTACCCATTTCATTGAGCACATGGTGTTTAAGGGCACGCGGAGCCGCTCCGCCGAAGATATTGCCCGCCAGATCGATTCCATCGGCGGCAACATGGACGCCTTCACCTCCAAGGAATGTATCTGCTTTAATGTCAAGGTGTTAGACGAACATGTGCCGATCGCCATGGAAGTACTGAGCGACCTGGTGCTCAATCCCGTCTTCGATGCAGATGAAATCATCCGCGAGCGGGGTGTGATCCTGGAAGAAATCAAGATGGATGAGGATAGCCCGGACTATCTGGTGCATGAGATCTTCACCCAGAACTTCTGGAAGGATCACCCGCTGGGCAAACCGATCCTGGGCACCAAGGAGACGGTGCGCCGCTTTGATCAGGCGCTGGTACGCGATTATTGGTCTCACCGTTTTAGTCCCGGCAACCTGATGGTTTGTGCCGCCGGCCACGTGAACCACGATCATTTCGCGCAACTGGTATCGGAACGCTTCGAGCAACTGCCCATCGTCAGCAATGGTCTCCATGAGGCGCCGCCTACGGTGCGCCCGCGCATCATCATGCGCAATAAGAAATCGCTGGAGCAGGTTCAGATCTGCCTCGGCGTGCCCTCGTTCCCCATTACCCACGAACGCCGCTACACCTCATACATTCTGAATACGTTGTTGGGCGGCGGCATGAGTTCGCGCCTCTTCCAAAACGTGCGCGAACGCCAGGGATTGTCGTACGCCATCTACAGCGAACTAAATCCCTACCGCGATACCGGCTGCCTGTCGGTCTATGCCGGCAGTTCGCGCGAAAATGCATCTAAAGTGGTGCAATCGATCGTCAAGGAATTCCAAGCTTTCAAGGCCCAGGAGGTTCCGGCGGAAGAATTGCGCCGGGCCAAGGACCAACTGAAGGGCAGCCTGCTGTTGAGCTTGGAATCCAGTACCGCACGAATGTCCAATCTCGCCCGCCAGGAGATGTATTTCGGACACTTCATCGACTTCGACGAGATCATCCGCGCCATCGAGGAAGTCAACGTTCCCGACCTTATCAATCTAGCCAATGAGTTTTTCCACACCGACAAGATTGCCGTCACCGTTTTGGGCAATCTTAATAGCCTCAAACTTACACGCGAACAATTGGCGTGTTAGAGCAGCAATAAGCAACAAGCAATAAGCAATAAGCCAGCGGCCAAAAAAGCCTTTGGCCGTTGGCAAGAACCCCGTCTGACGTCACTCACAATCTGCGTTGATCGGCCTGACCGTGTCGTAAATTTCAAATTTAAAATTTCAAATTTGAAATTTACGACACTTGATCTGCGTCCAACCGGGTCTGCCTCGAAGGGGAAACGTCTACAATACGTCACATCGTGTGCGCGCCACCGGAAACTCGCAACTCGCAACTCGCAACTCGCAACTCACTCGCAACTCGCCACTCGCGACTCGCGACTCGCAACTCGTTGCTCGCAGCCCTATGGGCACTCCTGCTGGCGGCATTTTTTTTGAGCCATCGAGGCGGGGATGTCGGACAGTTTCCCGGCTTGGCGTGGTTTTTTCTTGGTCGTTTCTCAGGCTTCAATGGTGTAGCCCTGCGCGATAGCTGCCTCGGAATATTGGTGACAGCGGGAGTAGTCGCCTCCTGGTATGGCATTGGCAGCCTGGCCCAACAGGCGCTGCCGCGCAGGGAGCCGGCTCCTTCATCGAGTTGGGCATGGCGGGTGGCGGTCGTCTGTGCCTGGGGCGCGGGCGCGACTTCCCTGCTGTGGTTTCTGCTGGGTCTACTGCACCTATATAGTCGACCGGTTGGGGCGGGCGTACTGGCGGTGGGTTTACCGCTGTTCGTTCGTGCCGCTCGCCAGACCGGAGCGACTGACGGTGCGGAGCGTTGGACCGGCGCCGCCCGCGCACTTCTGGCCCTGACGCTGTTTCCCCTTCTATTGGCCGTGATAGCCGCCCTGGCGCCACCGACGGCGAAAGACGCCCTGCTCTATCACATCGCACTGCCTAAAGCATTTCTGGCCGGCCACGGGTTAATCAATGTTCCCGGCAACATCGCGCAATACTACGCGCTGGGCGCGGAAATGAATGGCGTATGGGGGATGCTGCTGGGCCGAATCGTCGACCTGCGCAGCGGCGAAGCCGCATTTGGCGGCATCGCGTTTGCGTATCTTCCCTTGCTCGTATTGGCGATCTATGGCTGGCTGCGCCAGCGCGGCCATTCCCGAGTTGAAGCGCTGACGCCGATTGCCCTGATCGTGTGTATTCCCACGATTTATACCTCGGCTTCCAGCGGCTACAACGATATGGCGCTCATGCTGTATCTGACATTGGCCGTCCTGTTCGCGGCCCAGTGGTGGCAAAGCCTAACCGCAAGCGACGCCGCGCAATTGGGATTGGCGCTGGGCTGCGCCTTACAGGTGAAGCTGTTGGCGGTCTTTATGATCGTCCCCATACTCGTTCTCATTCTCTTCCGCTTGCGGGAGGCGGAAAATGCCGCATCGTTGCCCGCCCTCCCGGCGCGGCAGGCCGAGAACGCCAAGGCGCCGCATAACAATGGAAACTGGGGTGGAAGCGCCGGGCTTCAGCCCGGCGAATATTCGGCCCCAGTAAAGGGGGCTTTAGCCCCGGCGGCCGTGCCCGGGGCTAAAGCGCATCATGTTTTTTTGTCCTTTGTCGCCGGGCTGAAGCCCGGCGCTTCCACCCCGGATAAGGCATCCAGGCGAATTGCGCAGACTGCTCTTTTCGCTTTGGCTTTGGCGGCGATCGTTGCCGCTCCCTGGTATGTGCGCAATTGGGTCCGTACCGGCAGTCCGGTGTATCCGTTCTATATGAATCTATTCGGAGGCCATGCGCCGGGATGGGACCAATCGCGTTCGGTCATGGACCAGATGTTGAACGCGCGCTACGGCGGATACCCAAAAAACGCCTTCGATTATCTGGCGGTCCCGGTACGAGCCTCGCTGGCGGCACAACCGGAACTTCCCCGCGCCTTTGACGGGGTGCTGGGAATCTCCTTTTTATTCGGCCTTCCATTGCTATTTCTGGCGATTCGCCGCCGGCAACTGGCCACGACGGATAAAATCGCCGGAGCCTTGGCCGGCGGCTTTTTTCTTTTCTGGCTGTTCTCCAGCGAGCAACTGCGTTATCTATTGCCGGCGTTGCCCGCACTGGCGTTGGCCCTCAGCGCGGCGGCCTCAACCCTGGGCCGTCGCGTTCGCACCTTGCTGGCGGCCACGGCGGCGTTGGGACTAGTGGTGATCGCGGCCTGGTTCTGCAGGCAGGCCCCCTTGCCGGTGGTAATAGGCGCCGAGCCCCGCGCGGCTTATCTGGAACGCATGGTGGATCATTACTCGATCTATGCCGCCGCCAATCGAATCTTGCCGGCGGACGCGCGGGTTTGGCTGATCAATGTGCGCGGAGACACCTATTATTTCGAACGCGCCTATGACTATGATTTCCGCATTGAGGATTACACGCTGGTATCGCTGGTGCGCACCTCCGCGTCGCTGGAGGAGTTGCAGACGCGAGTACGCCAAGCGGGAATTACCCATGTGCTGGCCCGCACCGATGTACTGCTGGATTACGCCGTGACTCCGGTGGTGGACGAAACGCGCTCGGCCGAGGAGAACGATCGTAAGTTCCAGATGCTCCGGTCATTTCTTAACGAAGGAGAGATACTCAGGCAGGACGAACGTTTTGCGCTGAGCAAGATTCCCGAAAGCATCTCGCGCTGAGGCAAGGAGAGAATCAGGCTGGGAACGCGGGCTGCTAGCCCGCATTCCGGTGCGGGCTGGCAGCCTAATGTCACTTAGTTTTGGGGCTGGCTGCTTGATCCTTCCCGGAGCGAGACGTGTCAGGGCACGACTTTAGTCGTGCCGTTCGATGCAACAGAATTGCCGGCTTTAGCCGCTGTTTGTGCACTCGCAAAGAAAGTGCCGAGCCGCAGCGGCTAAAGCCGGCTTTCATAATGAACCGCTTACGGCACGACTAAAGTCGTGCCCTGACACTCCTGTCTCTTGCCGGCAATTAACGGCTTAATCACATTAGCCTGCCGGAGGACTGCAATTCTGCAAAACTAAGTGACATTAGGCTGGCAGCCCGCGTCCCCAGAAAAAAAACGGGAGCGGCGGAGTAGCATCCGCGGCTCCCCGTCGTTTGGGCACCCTCCCCCAGGGTACGACATCGACGATCGCACCTAAACCTACTGAAGCATCGTGCCGGCAGTACAGGCATCATGACTGGCAAACACTGTGCCCGTGGTATCCATTCTCAGGGCGGCGTCTTCTATGGCGCAGTAGGTATTCGTGCCGGAGACTCCTGCCGTCTGCGGCGCTGTGGAAATAAAGAACTGGTTGAAATACGGTCCCCCGCTTTGGGTTGCGGAAAGAGTAAAGGTGTAACCGGTTTTGCTGCCGGCGGTGAGTGAGGAATCCAGCAGATTTGCCGATCCAGCTCCCAGGGTCGTCAAGCTCTGTGCGAAATCCGTGCCGCCGCCATACGTCTGAAAATAGCTCAGCTCGGCACTCACGATAACCCGGGTGGAACTCACGGCGGAGGCTTGATTCGCAGCTATTTTTGACCGAAGCATATTTGGAACTGCAATGGCGGCAATGACTAGAATAATCGCCACTACAATCAAAAGCTCAATCAGCGAAAATCCATTTTGCTTACGCATGATTTACTCTCGCTGAGCCAACCGCGAAGGCCGTTGGCGACAAAGGTGGTGATGGGGGAAAGCCTGTACAGATTTCGTCTGTCCGCAAGCTTTCCCCGAATCGAAGTCGGTAACCATCGGCGTTACTGGAGAATGGTGGCGCTAGTGCAAGTATCGTGGGTGGTGAAAGCAGCGCCGGAGGTCTGGAATCGGATCGCGCCATCTTCAATGGAACAGAATGCGCGCTGGCCGGTTGTTCCAATGGTAACCGGGCTCGCGGAGGTATAAAACTGGCCAGTTGCGGGGGTAGCAGCTACGGTGTAACCGCTCTTCGTGCCAGCCGCCAGCACGGTGTCGATCAAGTTAGCTGAGCCTAAGTTGGCCAGCGAGGCATAGGTCGAGCCGCCGCCAAAAGTCGAATAATAAGTGAATTCGGAGCTTACGAGCACACGCGTCGAGCCTACAGCCGACGCCTCGTTGGCGGCCATTCTGGACCGGAGCAGGTTAGGAACCGCGATGGCGGCGATGATCAGAATGATCGCGACGACGATGAGCAACTCAATCAACGAGAAACCTTTTTGCTTGCGCATTTTTTTATTCTCCTCAGCTATTTTCCGGAACGGAACACCCTTCCATTAAGCAGTTTGCGGGCCGAAGCCAGACGGGGCGCCTCATTGGGCAACGGCTATTCCTTAAGTGATTGAAAATGGGTTGTTTGTTAATCTCTAGGCTGAAACGGGAGAGCCTTTCCCCGCCCTCATATAACAACAAGGCTAGTAAGTTTGACAAAATTTGTCAAAGTCCGACGCCACTTTGCGTCAACAATTGCGATATATATGATTTGCACGACCGAATAACCTTGATGACAGAACAAACTAGCCCCCCCCCAAGCGGCAGCGCCGCTGGCGCCGATACCAAAGACTCCCGCTGTGAACCCGCCAGCGTGGCCCCACCATGGTGGCTGCGCCCCGGGGTATGGGTGACTGCCGGGCTGCTGCTCATCCTCGCGTTGTATGCGCGAACCGCCACGTTCGACTTTGTTTCCGACGATCAAACCATTCCCAATAACCCATGGCTCCAGTCCTGGAAGACCATCCCCGATATCTTTACGCACGATTTGTTCGCTTCGGTGGGAGGCATTCGGTCCACTTATTACCGGCCAATGTCGGCTCTTTGGGTATTGATCGTTTACCGGCTTACCGGCGGCAGCCCGCTTTGGTTCCACTGTTCGGCCATTGCACTCCAGTTATGCCTTTTTTATCTGGCGTTCCTGCTGGGCCGGAAGTTGTTCCGGGATCAGCGTTTGGCGGCCTTGGCGGCCCTGTGCTTCGCGTTGCATCCGGGAAAAGTAGAAAGCGTCGCCTGGGTCGGCAGCAGCGCGTGCGACGGACTGGGAGCAATCTTATTTTTCGCCACGCTTCTCCTTTATGTGGAGTGGCAGGAGCATGGAGGAGCGCTAGCCCTGGCCGGCTCGCTGATTTGTTTTGCCGGCGCCATGTTCACCAAGGAAACGCTGGGCATCGGGATCGCCCTGATCGCTATTTATGAGTGGTCGCATGGTGATCCCTGCCGGCGGATGCTCAAGACACTGACGGTCGTCGCGCCGTATGCAGCCATCGCGGCCGGGTACTTGCTCGTGCGACGCATGGTATTGGGAAAGCCGTCCCCGATGGCGATTCGCCCCGCCCTCGGCATAGCCGCGGCATGGAATGCTCCGGCGGTTTGCGGGTGGTACCTCAAGCATTTGCTTCTGCCCATCCCCCGGGGATTCATGTATGACATGATTCCGGTAGCCGGAGCGTCGTGGCGAGCTTTTGGGTTTCTGTTGCTGGGACTCCTGGTGATTCTGGCAGTGGGGGCCTGGATGGTTTTTCGGCGCCGCTCGGCCAACGGAATCCTGCTGTATGCCTGGTTTGTGTTGGCCCTGGCGCCCTATATCGCCTTTGCCCCCATGGTGCAGTTGCACGACCGGTATCTGCATCTGGCGTCCTATCCCCTCTGCGTCCTGGTTGCTTACCTGATCCTGCGACTGGGGAAGACCCCTTATGGGGCGCAGGCGGCGTTCGCGATCGGCGTAATCGTGGTAGGGCTGTGTGCCGCGGATACCTGGCACGAATCCGGATTTTGGAGAAACGATCTCTCCCTGTGGTCGCGCGCAGTGCAGACGGCGCCCCGGGCGGTGGAACCACGCATGCGTCTCGCATCCCTGTATAGCGGAGATGCGGATGGAATGAGATCGTTACAGGTTCTGGACCAGGGTTTGGCGCTGAATCCCAACTCGCCGGGACTATGGCGGGCTCGAGGATTATTCCTGCTCCAGCGCCGGCAATATCCCGCTGCGCGTGTGGCCTTTCAGAAGGTCATTGAGGTGTCCGCGCTCTACGACTTACGGAAGTTTCCGGACGTTTTGGACGCGAAGGCGTGGGCGGCATTTCATTTGGGACTCCTGGATATCGCGGCCAAAGACTATACTTCGGCGGAACCATGGTTGCGAACCGCCTTGGACCTGTTGCCCAATGTGCCCCGATTCCACCAGGCACTAGCCGCGGCCTTGAACGGAGAAGGACGGGCAGACGAGGCCCGCGAACAGAATGCAATCGCTGTGGAGCTCGATGCCAATGGCGCCCGCTAATCGTGGAACGAGAAATGGTTTTTCGCTGACGGACCTGCTGATCCTGGTGGCAGTGATGGTGGTGATTGGCACCCTGGCCGTACCTAAATTGTTGCGGTCGCGCTTGGCCGCCGGCGAGGCTTCCGCTTTGGACTCGGTACGGGCCATCAATACGGCGCAGATCACCTACGCCTCTCGTTATCCGGATCGGGGATTTACCTGCTCCCTGGGGACGTTGGCGGAAAGCAATTCCACCGCGGATCGCTTGTTAGACTCCGCCTTGGCCGGCGGAGCCAAGAATGGCTACCGCTTTTCGCTTACGAACTGCCCCGGAATGCCGGCGACGTCCTATCTAATTACCGCCATTCCCACCGTTCCCAACCAAACCGGAGTGCGAGTATTTTGTTCGGACCAAACCGGTATCATTCGCTATGCCGCCGATAGCAGATCGAGTTGCAATACCAACTCGCTACCCCTGGAATAGGGTGGATTTGTAATTTGGTAATTTCAAATTTGAAATTGAAATGCGGGTTGTGCGGAAGACATGGAAGCCAATAACCAAATTACAAATTTGAAATTTGAAATCTCATCTCGGTTCCTATGGTTTGCCCTCGCCCTGCTGTTGAGCGCGGCCTACATGTTTGCCTGGACCAATGCCGGGTGGCTGCCGCAGGATGATGGGGTTCTGGCGCAGAGCGCCCTGCGGGTATTGCATGGGCAATTGCCTCACCGCGATTTTGTCGAAAACTATACGGGCGGCCTCAGTTATTGGAACGCCGCGGGATTCCGGCTGTTTGGCGTCAGCCTGATTTCCCCACGTATCGGGATGTTCCTATGTTTTCTGCTGTGGGTGCCCGCGATTTTCTACATTACGTCGCGGATGGCTTCTCCCATGGTAGCCGCCGGCGTCACGTTGGCTGCCGTCGCCTGGAGCGTACCGAACTATCCCACCCCCATGCCGTCCTGGTACAACCTGTTTTTTGCCGTCCTCGGGGCCGCGGCGTTATTCCGTTACATGGAAGGGCCTGCCCGGGGCTGGCTATTGGCCGCCGGATTCAGCGGAGGCCTTTCGTTCGACGCCAAGATCACCGGCCTGTATTACTTGGCCGCAGTGTTGTTGTTCATGGTTTATCGGGAACAGGAGTTAAACGGCAAAGACAGCACTTCCGCGCATTTCCCCAGCGCTTACGGAACGTTTGTCATCGGCGCCTTAGTGGCTTTTCTCGGCGCCCTGACGTTTTTGTTGCGCCATCGTTTGGATACCGCAAACATCATTCATTTCCTGCTCCCCTCACTGGCACTGGTGGCGGTGTTGGTCATCCGCGAGCTGTATATGGCGGAATCCCCCAGCGCGCGACGCTTTCGCTCCTTGTTCCGCATGATCTGGCCCTTCGCTTTGGGCTTTCTGATTCCGGTGATTGCATTGCTGACTCCTTATGCCCTGTCGGCCTCTCTGGGAGCATTGTTGCGAGGCGTGTTTATGGGCGGAATGGAGCGAGCGCTGGCCGTCGCCGCCGCGCCTCCCGCCCCAGCTCACTTACTTTTTCTCCCCGCCTGCGCACTCTTCCTGATCGGAATGGCGGTCTGCTGGAAGCGAGCCTCCGGCTGGGTCCCGGCACTGCTGGTGGCATCAGCCTCGGCCGGCTGTCTGTTGTTCGTCACCCATCCGGGCAGTCTGTTACGGCTTTGGCACTCCGTGAGTTTAATGACGCCGCTGGTGGTGATCCTGGGAGCCGGCATTCTCCTCGCGCGCCCCGTTTTTGCCGACGCCCTGTCTCCTGCTCGACGGCAGCAATTGATGCTTATGCTGGCACTAGCGGCGGTTTGCAGCATAGTGCAATTCCCTTTCGCCGCCCCTATCTACTTTTGTTATTGCGCCCCGCTGGTGGGACTAACCTTGGCAGCACTGGCCACGATCAGGCGGCAACCGGCGAATCGACCAGTTGTGGCGATTATTCTCTGTTTTTATATTTTGTTTGCCGCCGTCAGAATCACTCCCCGGCACATCTATCGAAATTTTGATTTGAGTCCGGATTCGCCTCCGCTGCAGAGCTTCCACTTGCCGCGGGCGGCCGGATTGCAAGGAGCATACGCCGGGAACTATGAGGCAGCGGCAAAGATAGTACAAGAACACTCGCCCAATGGATTGCTGGTGGCAAGCCCGGAATGTCCGGAGCTGTACTTCTTGTCCGGCCTGCAAAATCCGACGGGAAACGACCTGGGGCTATCCTCCGAAGAACTGTTAAAGGTCGTGGAACAGCCCGATCTCAAGGTCGTCGCTATCAATCTGCAACCCATCTTTGCGCAGAACGCCCTCTCCCTCCCGGCAGCCCAACGACTCACGCAGTTGTTTCCTCATGCGCAACGAGTGGGGAAATTTTGGATAGGATGGAGAGAATAACCAGGTTTCAAGGTTTCAAAGGTTTCAAAGTTTCAAGGTTTCCAGGTCTCAAAGTGGGAGTGGACCGCCCAAAACCTTGAAACCTTGAAGCCTTGAAACTCTGAAACCTCTCTTCTCTTGCGTATAATGATCACCAACATGGCGTCCGCAATCGAGACCTGTGCCCTGGAAAAATCGTATCGCGTTGGTTTCTGGCGCAAAGCCCGGAAGTGCGCCTTGCATCCGCTGACTCTAAGGGTCGAACCGGGCGAGGTGTTCGGCTATCTGGGTCCCAATGGCGCGGGCAAGACCACTACGCTCAAGCTCCTGATGGGCTTGGTCTTTCCCACCGCGGGGTGGGCGCGAATTCTCGGCATGGAACTTACCGATCCGCGCATGAAGGCGCAGATCGGCTTTCTGCCCGAACAGCCCTATTTCTACGATTACCTGACCGCCACCGAGCTATTGAATTACTACGTGCAACTCTCCGGCATCGCGACCCGCGACGGCCGGAAACGGGTGGATGCGGTGCTGGCGCGTGTCGGGTTGGCGGATTCGGCCCGCGTGCAGTTGCGCAAATTCTCCAAAGGCATGCTGCAGCGCGTGGGCATAGCCCAGGCGATTGTGCACAATCCCAAGGTCGTCTTCCTGGATGAGCCCATGTCCGGCTTGGATCCCATGGGCCGGCGGGAAGTCCGCGATTTGATTCAAAGCCTGAAAGACGAAGGCAAAACCGTGTTTTTCTCCACCCATATCCTGTCCGATGCTGAGACCCTGTGCGACCGTGTTGCCGTTCTGCATCGGGGCGAACTGCGAGGGATCGGAGTGGTCTCCGATCTGGTGGCTCAATTCAGCGGCAAGATGGAATTGCTTTGGCACGGTTCCGCCGCGCTCAGCGCCATACAGCCCGTAGCGTTGGAGCTTCACACCACCGGCGAAACCATCCGCGCCGTACTGCCGGAAAGCGAAGTTCCGGGTGCGCTGGAGAGTTTGCGCCGCTGCGGAGGACAGTTGATTTCCGTGAGTCCGGTGCGCCTGACCTTGGAGGATTATTTCCTCGCGCAATTGGCTCCCGGCGGCGACTCGGCGTTCACGGCCACTTCGGCGGACAAGCCTCACGAGGTGACGCCGTGAGACGCATTCGTTGCATCGCCTTTAATACCTTTCGCGAAGCGGTGCGCGACCGGGTGCTCTACAACCTGGTGATCTTTGCGCTCCTCATGGTCGGCTCCTCGTTATTGGTCGGCCAAATCTCAATCGGAGTCGAACGCCAGGTATTGATCAACCTGGGATTAACCGCGATTTCCCTGTTCGGCATCCTCATCGCCATTTTCATCGGCGTGGGCCTGGTTTCCAAAGAGATCGACAAACGCACGCTCTACACGGTGCTGGCCCGGCCGGTGCGCCGCTGGGAATTTATCGTCGGTAAATTCTGCGGTCTGGCGGGAACCCTGCTGGTCAATACTTTCTTTATGGCGGTGGGGTTCTTTGCGGCCTTGCTGTTCCTGGCGCATGGCTTTCATCGAACCGACAGCGGATTGCTGGCAGCGCTCTGGTTTATTGTGCTGGAATTCCTGATCATCACCGCGCTGGCGCTGTTGTTTTCCTCGTTCTCCACCCCCCTGGAGTCAACGATTTTTGCCTTCGTATTGGCAGTGGTCGGCACTTTCGCGGAAGATTTCCAGAACTATGCGCGCGCCACCCACGGACTGACCCATGTTGCCGCTACGATTGGCACCTATCTGGTGCCGAATTTGTCGGCCTTGAACGTGATTTCGCGCGTCGCCCACGACCAGCCCATTCCGGCTGGACTGTTGTTCTACAACACGGTCTACGGCCTGTTGTATGCCACCGCCGCCGTAGCCGGCGCAGTACTGATTTTTGAGCGGCGCAACTTGAAGTGACAAAACGAACCGGACACCCTAGCCGCAGATCGACGCAGATGAACGCAGATTTAGAAAATAAAGACTCCAAGCGGTTATCAGCGTGAATCTGCGTTGATCTGCGGCTAATCGGTTTTATGCGGAACGTGCAACGTGAAACGTGAAACGAGAAACGGGCAACGCTATACCGCGATTTTCACGCTGGTGCTGATCGTGGCGCTGGCGGGCTCCACTTGGGCCTCGCGCCGGGTGGAGCGGATCGGCCGCGAACAGACGCTGGAGGATGTTCTATTCATTCCCTCCGGCCACACCTTGAAGCGCATGAGCCTGGGCTTTGACGGATTGTTGGCGGACATCTATTGGACCCGCGTGGTGCAATACTTCGGCGCGCTGCATTACGCCGAATCCATGCATTACGACTTGCTGGCGCCCTTGCTGGATATCACCACCGATCTGGATCCGCATCTGCTTCCCGCCTATCAATTCGGCTCGATCTTTCTGGCCCAGGCGCCGCCGGAAGGCGCGGGCCAACCGCAAAACGCGGTGGCACTCGTCGAGAAAGGGATTCGCGAGAACCCGGGATACTGGCAGCTGTATTACAACCTGGGCTGGATCGCTTACTCCGCCAAGGATTATCAAAAAGCCGCCGAGGCCTTTATGCGGGGCTCGCAGGTCCCGGGGGCTACCCCGGCGCTCCGGGTGCTGGCCGGAGTCATGGCCCAACACGGCAGCGACCTGCGCACCGCCCGCTTTCTGTGGACTCAGATTTATCAAACCACGGACAATGCCATGGTGCAAAAGAATGCTCTGCGGCGCTTGGCGGCCATTCAAGTAGACGAGGACGTAACCCGGCTGGAGCAAGCGATAGGCGCCTATCACAAGGCCACCGGGCATGATCCGGCAAACTGGGCGGCGCTGGAGGCTTTCGGTGGCGCCCTGCCGCTTGTGGATCCCGCCGGAAATCCGTATCGCCTTATGCCCAATGGCCGGGTCGAGGTGCGGAATCCGGACACATGGCCATTCATCACCAAGGGTCTTCCGCCCAGCCGTAAACCATTCGTGCTCGATGTGGCACCGAGGTAATCGTGGGCCATTCCAGAACAAACGCACACAAAGCCGGAATCTCGCGCAGAGGCGCGGAGACGCGGAGGACGGGAAAAATCACTCTTTTGGGATACTTAATGCGCTACGTCGTTGCAGCTTTCTTCCTAGCCTTGGCCTTGGCGATCGCTCCCACAGTTTCCGCGCAATCGGAGGTCTCCCAGATCGTGGCGCGGGTGGACGCACACTACGACATGTTGCGCACCTTGCAGACGGACTTCAGCGAGACCTATCGCGGCGCCGGAATCACGCGCAGCGAGTCGGGCACACTGTGGCTGGAACGTCCTGGCCGCATGCGCTGGGAGTATCGGCAGCCGCGCCCCAAACTGTTCCTTACCGATGGCAAGAGCGCATGGTTTTATGTGCCGGGAGAGAAACAGGCGCGCCAATCGCCGATTCGCAAACTCGCGGACTTGCGCTCGCCCTTGGCTTATCTGTTGGGCCATACCAAGCTGAACAAGGAATTTGCAGGACTATCGCTGGCCCCCGATATTCCCGTGGAAGAGTCCGGAGACGTTATTCTCCGCGGCATCCCGCGACACGCCGGCGGCCTGAGTCAGGTACTGATGGAGATCGCTCCCGATGGCCGCTTTGTGCGTCTGGAAATTGCCGGCGACGATGGCAGCACCACCGAGTTTCGCTTCTCTCATCAAAAAGAGAACGTAGCCATCGCCGCGCGGCAATTTCATTTCTCGCCCCCGGCCGGGGTGGAAACCATTCCGGCGGAACAGTTGGGGCAATGATGGCAGAACACAGAATTTAGGAGTTAGGAGTTAGAATTCTGGCGCCACATTCTAACTCCTAACTCCTAAATTCTGTGTTCTGCTCTACTCCCCGTCTTCAAACACGTGTTCAATGGGCAGCGCAAACAGACGCGCGATCTTGAAGGCCAAGGGCAAACTGGGATCGTAGCGCTCGGTTTCGATGGCATTCACGGTTTGGCGGGATACTTTTAGATACTCCGCCAGCTCCGCCTGAGACCACTTCCGCTCCGCCCGCAGCTCCCGGAGTTTGTTCTTCACCGGTACCTCCGCGATGCTCGAAACAGGCCAATGGTCCAGCAGGCAGCCATCACCGACCAGACAAATAACCAGCTCGGCCGCCGCAAACCCGCATTTTCCAGAAAACCGATGGTCGTGGTCACAACGGCCGCCGCCATGAAACCGAATGCCATGCCTTCAAGCTGAACCTTTTGCCACAACTCGTCCTGCCTGCGAAAATAGCGCACCACCGTGGCGGGGATCAGCAGAGCCGGCAGTACCGGCAGGGTGGCAATCAGGTATTTCCAAGGCGCAGCCGGGTGATGTTTCAGCCAGAGCAGGCTGATGACCAAGATCAGAGCATAGAGACAAAACGCTCCTATACACTCCAAAAAATATTTCCGCATTGAACGTAGCGTGCAATCGTCGGCCATACGTCCCTCCTTGCAAATCGTGACAAGTATGCTTTACATTTTCATCCGATGTCAAGCATGTTTTACATTGAACTCGCAGGTGGAAGCACCGGGCTTTAGCCCGGTGACTCGACGTTCGCTGGCCGACGGGCCTTTAGGCCCGGTGTATGCTGTTTCGCGCAGTTTCGAGCGGTGGCCAATGACAATGGCTGCCCCAGCATTTTCATGTGTTATTGACTCCCGCGCCACCGGGCCTAAAGGCCCAAGTTTTGAGGATGTTTGGTTCGTCGGGCTAAAGCCCGACGCTTCCACCGGTTGTAGACCGGGCGTTCCGGCAGATTACGAAAATGCGGAAACTCCGGCGCCCGCTACGCGAGCTAGCCCGTTCCTGACGTGGGGGACCATTATCTGCCTGTCCCCGTTTGCCAACTCTTCTGGCGGGTATTGATCGAATCTGCGTTCCTCTGCGTTGATCTGCGGCCAAATGGGTTTTTCCTTTTGTTTTCCTCCGCGCCCTCTGCGCCCTCCGCGGTGAAAAATCGCGGGCTTTCCGCCACCCCCAACGTTTTGCTTCGCGGTACGTCTAACGATTGGTGCTACTTGCCTCGGCGATTCTTGTTACACTGGAAACTCCGCAGAACACAGTGGTTTGGGGCCATTCCAGGAGATTTAGGCTCCGCGTCCCAGCCGGGGAACTAGAGGAAGTTGCATGGCTGAGTTTCTGATCAAAGTAGCGGACGAGCGCGGCCACGTCAGCGAACACATCGAATCGGCGCGTTCGGAAGCGGAAGCCCGGGATCGTATTGCCCAGCAAGGGCTTCTCGTGATCACGATCAAGGCCCGGGGACTGACGGTAGGCGGCAAAGTCGCTATCCCCAGCCGGCGCCGGATCAAGCAGGGACAATTCGTGATTTTCAACCAGCAGATGGTTACCCTGCTGAAAGCCGGCCTGCCCATCCTGACGGCCCTGGATTTACTAGGAAAGCAGCAGAAGGACGAGTTTTTCAAGAAACTGCTGATCGATGTGCGGTCGCGCGTCAAGAGCGGCGAACTACTGTCGGAGGCGTTCGAACACCAGGCGGTCTTCCAAAAGCTATACACCACCACCCTGTTGGCGGGAGAGAAAAGCGGCAATCTGGATGAGGTGCTAAGCCGCTTCGTCCACTTTCAGCGCATGGGATTGTCGTTCCGGAAAAAGCTGAAGGCCTCGCTGATTTATCCAACCCTGTTGATCGGCATGGTGATTATCATGCTCACCTTCCTGATCACCTTCGTGGTACCGCGTTTTGCCGAGTTGTACGACACGCTGGGCGGTCAATTACCGGCGGCTACCCAGTTCATGCTGGCGCTGGGCAAACTGGCGCAGAAGTACCTTTTCGTGTTCGTGGGCGGGGTGGCGGCGATCGGTTACGGGCTCTGGCGGTGGGGGCAAACCGATAACGGCGCATGGCAGATCGATCGTGTGCGCACGAACCTGCCTTTGTTGGGAATGATTTGGGTCAAATACCAGGTCTCGATGTTCACCCGCATGATGTCTACGCTGCTGACCGGCGGCCTGCCTTTGGTGCCGGCCCTGGAGACCGCCGGCCAATCCATTCAAAGCCGCGAAGTTGCCAACGCGGTAACCGCGGCGGCCAAAATGGTCAGTGAAGGGCAACCGCTGGCGCGGAGCTTGGCGGAATCCAAACGCTTCCCCGTGTTGTCGGTGGAAATGATTGAAGTGGGCGAGTCGACCGGAGCTTTGCCGCAGATGCTGGCTTCGGTGGCCGATTTCTACGAGGAAGACGTGGAAAACGCGCTGACCGCCGCTCTGTCTTTGATTGAGCCGTTAATTCTGATTTTTATGGCTTTTATTGTCGGTTTTGTATTGATTTCGCTGTACTTGCCCATCTTTAAACTGGGCGCCGGAATGGCTGGCGGATAATTTTGGCTTTCGGCTCGCGGCAGCTAAAATCGTAATAGGATCTTACGGAACGCTTGATTGCCGTCTTCGAATGGCGAAGCCGGCCCTAAGCAGTAATCGGCAGGATGCCGATGGGAATAAACATGGCAACGGACCAACCGAGTACCGTCATATTCGTAAACGCCGGCGAGGGCGTGATTGCCCCCACGGACGAAGAAGCCCGGGCGCGCGAACTAGCCACCCGCTATCGCTGCGAGTTCCTGGATTTGCGCAACTTCCATCTCGACAACGCCTTGCTCCGCAAGGTGCCGGTGGAATTAATGTTCCGCTACAACTTCGTGCCCCTGGAGGACACCGAAGGACTGCTCACCATCGCCATCGCCGATCCCAGCCAGTTGATGATGGTCGACGAAATTGCCTTGTTGCTGGGCAAGCGCATCAAGACTAAAGTCGCCACCCTGTCGCAAATCAGCGACATTCTCAAGAAAAGCGAACAGTCGCAACGCGTGTTGGAAGAAGCCAGCGAAGCCTTTGCCCTGGATCTGGTGCGCGAAGACGAAAGCGGCGACGAACAGATTTCGATGGAGCGACTCAGCGGCGAGAGCGACATCAGCCCCATCATCAAGCTGGTGGATACCACCATCTTCACCGCCCTGGAGCGGCGCGCCAGTGATATTCATATCGAGACCAGCGACGATTTCGTGCAGGTGAAGTACCGCATCGACGGCGTGCTGCAACACGCCATGGCGCCGATCGCCAAGGAACATCACTCGACCATCATCTCCCGTATCAAGGTCATGTCCGAGTTGGACATTGCCGAGCGCCGCGTACCGCAGGACGGCCGTTTCCGCGTCAAATATAAGGGCCGGGCCATCGACTTCCGCGTCTCCATCATGCCCTCGATTCACGGCGAGGACGCCGTGCTCCGCGTACTCGACAAAGAGTCGATGAGCGAAAAGTTTCACAAATTGAATCTGGATGTGGTCGGCTTCGATGAGCAGGACTTGAAGCGCTTCCGCCGCTATATCATTGAGCCGTATGGCATGGTGCTGGTCACGGGGCCTACCGGCAGCGGCAAGACCACTACGCTTTATGCCGCACTCAACGAGATCAAGACCACGGAAGACAAGATTATTACCATCGAGGACCCGGTCGAATACCAGATCAATGGCGTCACCCAGATTCCGGTCAATGAAAAGAAGGGATTGACCTTCGCCCGCGGTTTGCGTTCGATTCTGCGTCACGACCCGGATAAGATCCTGGTCGGTGAAATTCGTGACCGGGAAACCGCGGAAATCGCCATTCAGTCGGCCCTGACCGGCCACTTGGTGTTCACCACCGTCCACGCCAATAACGTGGTGGACGTGATTGGCCGCTTCCTGCACATGGGCATCGAGCCTTATAACTTTGTCTCCGCCTTGAACTGCGTACTGGCCCAGCGGTTGGTGCGCTTGATTTGCGATTTCTGCAAGCGGAAGGTCTATTACCCCGACGCGGTGCTGGAATCCAGCGGTCTGGACCCCAAACTCTGGCGGGAAGTGGCTTTTTATGAAGGCGAAGGCTGCATCGAGTGTGCCGGCAGCGGATTCCGCGGCCGCACCGCGATCCACGAACTGTTGGAACTCAGCGACCATGTCCGCGAGATGATCCTCTCTCGGCGTCCCAGTTCCGAGATCCGCAAGGCCGCGAAAGAAGAAGGCATGCGCTTCCTGCGCGAATCGGCCATTGCGAAAGTTACGGCCGGCCTGACCACGCTGAAAGAGATCAATAAGGTCACGTTCATCGAAGCCATGCGGTAGGAGCAGTAGTTAGTAGCTAGTAGCTAGTAGTTAGGGGCCGAGGGCCGACGACAGTTTTATAAGAGTTAGGAGCTAGGAGTTACTGGCAGCTCTGGCCGAAGGCCGAGGGCCGAGGGCCGACAGCCGAAGGCCCGAAGGACACCAATGACCAAGACACGAACCAGCAGCCTGAAAGAACGGCGCCCGCGCGTCGCTTGCGAATTCAATGCCACCAACGTGGTTGCCGCCCGGGCTACCGATGGCTTCATGATCGAGAGCTGCGCGGTACGTCCGCTGCCGGCCGGCGCCATCACGCCCAACTTGACGGGCAGCAATATCTTGAACCGCGATCTGGTGCGCAGCACGGTGCAGGACGTGATGTCCATGATCGGCACTCGCGGGAAGGAAGCGATGGCGATTCTTCCCGACGCCGCTTGCCGCGTGGTCTTGATGGATTTCGATACCCTCCCCGACAAGCAGGAAGACGCCGACACGATCATTCGTTTCCGGCTGAAGAAATCGCTTCCCTTTGACGTGGAGCGCACACATTTTTCGTGGCAAGCCCAGGAAGTCAACGACAAGTTAATGGTACTGGCGGCGGTCACGATGCGTTCCGTACTGGAAGAGTACGAATCGGTGTTGCGCGAAGCCGGCTTGGCGCCGGGATTCGTGATGCCCTCGATTCTGGCCGCCTTAGGGCAAGTGGATGCCACCGTGCCGACCCTGGTGATCAAGGTCGATCCCCTGACCACCAGCATTGCCATTGTGGCTCAGGATTCCCTGCTGCTGATACGCACGCTGGATCATCCCGCCGGATGGACCTGCGAGGGGACCCAATTGGCGGAAGACGTGTATCCTTCGCTGGTATTCTTTCAGGATACTTATGGCACCAAGATCGAAAAGATCCTGGTGAGCGGCGTGCCGTCGCTGGAAGAGCTGAATACCGCTTTAGCCGAGGCAACCGGTTTGCGCGCCCAAGACTTGGTCAGCATCAGCCGCCTGGGCACCAGCGCGATGAGCGAACGCGATGTATTGGGCGCGGTCGTCGGCGCGCTGGCGTGAACAGCAGTAGTTAGTAGTTGGTAGTTAGTAGCTAGGGGCCGGTGGGCAGATGTCCTGCCAACGACCGAAGGCCGACGACCAACGACGGTTTCTACAGGAGTTAGGAGTTAGAAGTTGGTAGGCGGGGCCGCTGGCGTCCTGCCGACGGCCGACAGCCGACGGCCAACGACGGTTTCTACAGGAGTTAGGAGTTAGAAGTTGGTAGGCGGGGCCGCTGGCGTCCTGCCGACGGCCGACAGCCGACGGCCAACGACGGTTTTTATATGCGCTTTGAAATCAATCTCGCCTCCCAGCCTTACCAGGATGTGCAGAAGTTCCTCACTCGCTGGGGAGTCGCTGTGGGTCTCCTGGCCGTGGTCACCATCGGGTTGACCTACAATGCCACCGGAGCGCTGCGTTCCTGGCGCGATACCAGACGCCAGGTGAACGCGCTAACGCTGCAAATCGCGGATCGGGAGCGGAAAAAGTCCGAAGTCGAGGCGTTTCTCGCCCGGCCGGAAAATAGTGAGACCCGCGACCGTTCGCGCTTCCTCAATACACTGATTGCGCGGAAAGCTTTTTCCTGGACCGAGATCTTCACCGATCTGGAAAGGATCGTGCCCGCGCATCTGAAAGTGCTGGGCATTCGCCCCCGGGTCAACGAGCAAGATCAGCTGGCGGTGCATCTGCGGGTTTCCAGCCCGGTGCGGGAACCCGCCATTGAACTGGTAAGCCGCATCGAGCAGTCGCCGCATTTCAGCCGGGCGGAAATTATTTCCGAAACCTTATCCAGGGAATCGTCCGGGCGTAATCAGGAAGCGGAGGCTTGGGATTATGACATCAGCGCCATTTATGTTCCGGCCTTTGCCCGTCCCGCCGATAAAGAAGCGGGGAAGACGCCAGAAGCTAAGTCCGAATCCGCACCGTTGATGGCGAAGGGAGCCGCGGCTCCGGCCAAGAAGAAGTTAAAACCCGGCTCTATCAATGTGGCCAGCACCAAGGAGACTACACATGCCGGACATTAGAGAAGTGCGGCGGTACCTTCGTGTGGCCGCCATTGTAATGGGTGTGCTGTGCGTGGCCTCGGTAGGCGTCCTGGTATCTCCGATCGGCACCTCTTCCCGCAGAAGCGGCCAGCAGTTAAGCGACTTGTGGACGGAGCTCCGCGCCAAAGATCGCGAAGTGATGCCGCTGAACGGTATCAACAACAAAGTAATCAACGCTCAGCAACAGATCGCCGTCTTCTACAAGGACCGGCTCCCGTCCAGCTACGCCTCCGTTTCCGAGCGGCTGGGCAAAACCGCCACCGACACGGGAGTGAAATTGACGACCGGACAATATGCCACCGAAACGGCGGAAATCAACGGCCTGCAGCGCATCACCATTACGGCCAATATCAGCGGCAATTATTTACAAACGGTCAAGTTCATCAATACGCTCGAGCGGGAGAAGATGTTTTTTCTGATAGACAGCGTGACCTTGGGTGAAGAAAGCGGGCAAGTCAGCCTCCAAATCGAAATGGAGACGTACCTGAAGGGGGCGTAAGAAGTTCATCATGAAGCTAGGTACGGAGAACAAGAAAAAGACGATCTTCGCCAGCGTGCTGTTGGGATGTGCGGTGATTGTGGCCGTATGGCAACTGTGGCCCTCCACCCCCTCCGATACTCCGGCTGCGGCAACGGTCGCCAGCAAGCCCGCCAGCGCCATCAGTGCCGATCCTACAGCGCTGCCCCCGGCGCACATCAGCGCCCGGGACCGGGAGCGCCGCCATGTTAGCGCCACCTTGGCTCCCAGCCTCGATCCCCGGCTACGCCTCGATATGTTGAAGGGCAGCGAAGATCTCAAGTACGACGGCACCGGCCATAACATCTTCCAGGAACACGCGGAAGACGCCATCCCCACGCCGCTGGGCAAAGGACTGACCGACGCGCACGGTGGTCCCACGGGAACGGCCACAGCGGCCAGCGGTAAGACTCCCTGGACCCCGAAGGAGATTCCGCCTCCGCCCATTACGCTCAAGTTTTATGGATGGGCCAGCGCCCCCGGGGAAACCAAGGCCATCTTTCTCTCGCAAGGCGACGCCGTATTTATCGCGCATGAAGGCGACGTGATTGCTCGCCGCTATAAGATAGGCAAGATTTCCAATACGGAAGTCGAAATCGAGGACGTGCTCAGCAACAATAAAGAGAAAATCAAGCTTACTCACGATAATTCCTAGGTTCGGTGCATGCGGTTAGGCAAATTTTCATCCCGATGCGGCGCCTCCCGGCGCCACCTCCGCCAGCGCGGATACTTGATTCTGCTGGCCTGCTTTCTGGTGGCCTTGGTGGCCATCTCCATGGCCGTAGCCATTCCCAGCATTACCGCCCAGATTCGCCGGGACAAGGAAGTCGAACTGATCCATCGCGGCGCGGAGTATACGCGCGCCATTCAGAAGTACGCCGCCAAGAGCGGTGGGGCGGCCTATCCCAGCAGCATTGAGCAGTTGCTGGAGACCAACCGTGTGCGCTTCCTGCGCCAGCGCTACAAAGATCCCATGACGGGAAAAGATTTCGTCTTGATTCGCCAGACCGATCCCCGCTACATCGCCATTTTGGCCTTGGCGGGAGGCATGGGAGGAGCAGGGGGCATGCAGGGCGTCACTCCGCAGCAGCAGGCATTGCTGATGGGTGCAGCCGTGGCCGGACAGAACAATAGCCAGATTCCCGGCGCACAGAATGTCAGCGACCTGGCCAATGGGACCGCTCAATCCGGTCAATCCGGTCAGCCTGGTCAATCTGGTCAGCCCGGTCAGCCGGATCAGTCCGGCCAGCCTTCCGCCTCGCCTTCCTCGTCGCCTTCCAGTCCTTTCTCTTCCGCCACCGCTGGTAGCGCGGGCGGCCCGGGAGGCACTACCTTCGGGGGCGGTCCTTTTGTCGGCGTGGCCAGCAGCAGCAAGAAGAAGGGCTTTCACATCTTCAACAAGAAAGAAAACTATAACGATTGGATGTTCGTTTACCTTTCGATTTACAATCAGCTTCCCGCCAGTTACCTCATTAAGGGTCCATTCAATGGAATACAGAGCCTGGGACCGGCTCTATCCGGCGGTATCCCCACGAACTTGAACCCGGGAGCCTCGCCCACGCCCACCCCGACGACGAATAATGGCTTTAGCGGCACCGGCAGCGGTTCCAGCAACAGCGGCTTCGGCAGCGGCACTTCCGGCAACGGTTATGGCAGCGGCTCCGGCAGCAGTTTCGGTAGCGGCTCCGGGAATCAGAACAGCAATCCTCCGCAACAATAAGGCAGAATTTAGGAGTTAGAGCCGCCGGGGACAAGTCGTGCCCTGACACGAACCTAAACGTTTAGGCCCTGCCTGCAATCGTAAGTTGTCCCAATTTGTGGGCTCTCTGGAGACGTCCACCCCTAAGAGGTTTTGCGGTGTTGAAGGGCTGCGCTCAGAAAACGAGCAACTCAGGTAGCCTGCATGAGTCACGAAGAAGCACAATACGGCTGGATGGGTGGAAGCACCGGCCTTTAGGCCGGTGAATTTAGGACGCAAAAATGGCGGCTTTAGCCGCGGGCGGCCGGGCCTAAAGGCCCGCAGATTGATTGCCGGGAATTCACCGGGCTAAAGCCCGGTGCTTCCACCCGTATGCGGATTTGCTGGCCAGGACAATGAATTCATTAAGAGGAATCCTCGTGTAAATATCCCCCGGCAGAGCCGGGGGCTTTGTTAGGTTGTGAGCCGCTCAAAGCGGCTGGGCGGGGTCGCTAACGCGGCCCCGACGGTTTGGGCCACCTGCCGGTGGCCATCACTAACGCCA